>Ga0209092_10004927_pt1 | contig 10916 bp, 9 predicted proteins | sample FraStrMetagenome_FD_187446 | JGI IMG/M metagenome (GOLD analysis project Ga0209092, IMG submission 187446) | Marine eukaryotic phytoplankton communities from Arctic Ocean - Fram Strait ARC3M Metagenome (SPAdes) (version 2) | ecosystem: Environmental > Aquatic > Marine > Oceanic | place: Fram... | reverse complement strand
CAACTCAAAGTGGCACTCGAGGAAAAATGGACCGGAAAAGATGTTAAGTAATTTTATTTTCTAATGTTTACCTGCAAACAAGTCTCTCATTCATTATCCAAAGAGGATTATGCGAAGCTCTCTCCCGCGAAGAGGTTCTTTCTTCAGTTGCATGTGAAACTCTGCATCTTCTGCGGAAAATTCAATCGGCAAGTCATGGATGGCCAAGACATGTGCCGTCACTTCAAGCAATATGAGGCCACGAATTGTCAGTGCGCGCCGGAATTACAAGAGGGCCAGAAAGACGAGTTGAAGGCGCTGCTTGCCGCGCAGTCGGCAAAGAGCTCAAAAAACTGAAGGCAGGTGCGCCGTCAAAGGTGATGCCTAGCCCTAGCCCGCGCGCTCTAGCACGATATGCTGCACATCAATCAGCTCGGTTCGAAAGCCAGCTTCACAGTAGCTGAAGTAGTAATTCCACTTGCGGCAAAACTCGGCATCGAATCCAAGTGACTGCACGGTCTCGAGGCGTGCATTAAACGCATCGGTCCAGCGCTTGAGCGTCTCGGCATAATCGTGACCAAACGAATCCATTTGTAGGACTTGCATGCCGCCGGCGTTGGCCACATGGGCTCGGATCGCTCCGGGAGAAGGCAGATGGCCGCCGGGGAAAATGTATTTCTGTATCCAGTCGCAACTGCGGCAATAGCGCTCGTAACGTTGGTCAGGAATGGTGATGCCCTGTATTACAGCCTTCGCGCTCGGCTTGAGTGATTGCTGAATGATCTTAAAATAGCTGTCCAAGTATTCCTGTCCCACCGCTTCGATCATCTCGCAGGAAAGCACGGCATCATACTGCCCGATCAGCGTCCGATAATCTTGTAGTGCGATCTCCACCCGATCTGATACGCCCGCTTGCTCGAAGCAGTTTTTGGCATATGCAAATTGTTCCTCCGAGAGAGTGATCGTCTTTACGCTGCAGCCACGCTCAGCCGCCCGCCTTGCCAATGCGCCCCAGCCAGAGCCGATCTCTAGCACTTGGTCACCTGGTTTGACGCCTGCTAAATCAAGCATGCGGTCAATTTTATTCAGCTGCGCTTGCTCGAGTGTGTCTTCATCACTCAAGAACCGTGCACTGGAATACGTCATCGTGGGGTCTAGAAATGTCTCATAGAAGGCATTGCTCAAGTCGTAGTGCTCTTGAATATTCTCGCGGCTTTGCTGCATGGTATTGCGCCGCGCACGATGATATAGCTGATTCATCTTCTTCGCTAAAATGGAGAAGCCATATTGCACGCGACCGAGCTCTTTTTGATTTTTTGCTAATAGCGTGAGTAGCCCACTGAGGTCGGAAGTCGTCCACAGGCCGGCGACGTAGGCTTCGCCTAAGCCGACACTGCCACCCGAAAATACTTTCCTGAAAAAGGCGGGACGCTGGATCCGCAGTTCAATCGAAGGAAAGTCGGGATCGCCACTCTGAGCGCATGCGCCACTTGGAAAGCAGATGCGTAAGCAGCCTTGGTGTAGATTGCCCAGCGCGCGTAGGAAGAGTCGCTCCAGCAGCAGTGGGCGTGGGCGATTGCCTGTTGGTGAAGCTTCGCTTAGGGTTGATCCGGCTGATGGGGTTTCCATGGAAAAAAAGTGTTGGTAGTTTGCTGGTAGCGCTGGTAGGCCGCACCGCGGGAGAGCAGGGAGGAGCGTTCCGCGTGCGGAACGCCAGTAAGGAAGCGTAGAAAGAGATAGATACAAGCAGGCCCCAACAATGTAAACGGCCATTGGCTTGAATGGACTGCGAAGGCGACATACGCCCACCAGTGCAGCCACTCAAAAAAATAATTCGGATGCCTAGAGTAGCGCCATAGACCTTGCTGGCAAACCTGCCCTTGGTTGGCTGGAGCTGCGCGGAAATTTGCCAGCTGCCGATCTGCGACATGCTCACCAACCAGAGCGCACAAGGCGATCGCGATGCCAAGCCAGTCGAACAGTCCCCACGGAGCATCGATGGCTGTCATGGCGATACTGATGGGACACATGAATAAGGTGACAAGCAGTACCTGTAACAGAAATAGCGGATAGTAATTGCGCCGCGCGTGCTTACCCCAATGCGCAGTCAGGTAGGCGTAGCGCGGGTCTTCTTTGCCGCTCAGCACACGGTTGCGGATGAGATACGTTGAGAGTCGCCCGGACCAAACTAGTAGCACCGTCAACACCACGTAGCTGCGCAGTGTGGGTTCCGCCATGTACGCAAGGTACCCAATCGCAGCAATGCCGAGGCCCGCTGTCCAGACCACATCAACCAGCGCCATCAGATGAATCCGCCAGGCGAGCAGGTAGGTGACTGTCGCCGCAACGAAGCCAATACTGAGCAGTGCCAACCAGTAATTACTCAACGGGTCCTCCTTCAGCCGAGCGTTGCTCCGCTTCGGCATAGATTGCTTCTGGGTAGACCTTTAGGTCCCAGACCAGCCCTAGCTTTTCAAGCCCGCGCAGTAGCAGATAGGATAGGTCAAACTCCCACCAATACATGCCTTGTCGTGCCGAGAGTGGCCAACGGTGATGGTTGTTGTGCCAGCCTTCGCCGAAGGTCAGCAGCGCAATCCAAAAGCTGTTGCGGCTTTCGTCGTCATTATCAAAGCGTTTATTGCCGATGATGTGTGTGACTGAATTGACGCAGAAGGTGACGTGGTAAACTAAAATAGTACTCAGAAAGAAGCCCCACATGACCATTTGCATGCCACTGGTGCCGAGTCCCGGATAATATACGTTCAGCCCTGCGCCGATTACGTAAAGTACGCCGATTAATGAGGCGACCGGTAAAATATGAAAGCGATCGATGAAGCGTAACTCAGGATATTTGCTCAAATCCTTGATGCGATCGTGCTGAATCGTGCCATAAGCGCGGCACAGTATCCAGCCGATGTGAGCCCAAAAGGCATCTTTGATCACAGGCGAGTGAATGTCTTCTGGCTTGTCGGAGTGCTGATGATGATGGCGGTGGTTGGCTGCCCACCACATGGGCCCAAGTTGAGCGGCCGATGTGCCGACCCAGGCCATTATAAATTGAAAGACGCGGCTGGTTTTGAACGAGCGGTGCGAGAAGTATCGATGGAAGCCAGCCGTCAGCGCGAACACACGCACCACGTAGGTGATCAACAGGGCAATCACTGCGGCCCAACTAAAGCCCGTAAACAATGCGCCAAGCGCCAACAGGTGCATGATAAAGATCGGCGACGAAGCCATCAGCAAGCGGTTGTCTTCATCTTTTGCGGCGTGTTTTATGATTTTACTCAGCTTTTTCATATCGATTGATAAAAATGAACGAGAGGGACTGTCGAACCTTACAGGGATATTGTGAGTAAGTTGTTACAGTCTTCGGCCGATAGGTGTCAATAATGGCCAAAATACATCAACTTACCCGCGAACATATTATCAATACTGATATGGCGACCGCTTGGGATTTTCTCAGTTCTCCCAAGAACCTCGACACGATTACTCCAGATGACATGCCGTTTGAGATCATCACGGATGTGCCAGATAAGATGTATAATGGGCTGTTGATTGAATATCGCGTCGGTATTCCGATCCTCGGCAGCCAGACATGGTTAACTGAGATCAAGTATATCCGAGAGGGGCATTCGTTTGTCGATGAGCAACGCATCGGGCCCTATAAGCTTTGGTTGCACTACCACGAAATTACCAGCCATCCCGAAGGCGTACGATTCATCGATCGCGTCAATTATGTGATGCCTTGCGGGCCCTTTGGCCAACTGGCCCACCTGCTGTACGTCAAGAAACAGCTAAAGTACGTGTTCGATTATCGCGATGTCGCGATGCGCGCGAACTTGTAGTAGGCGAATGCGTTGATGGCTATCCGCATGGCTGCTGACTGCTGACTGCAGCTGCCCTCGCGAACTTTTCGACCTTCTATGCGGTTCTAGTTATTGCTGGAGGGAAACGCTCCGTCGTTTCCAAGCGTCGGATTGGCGGTGCGTCAGATTGGCGGAACGTCAGATTGGCGGTCAAACCATCGGTGGAAACGACGGAGCGTTTCCCTCCAGCGTTCGTGCGTCGGATTAGGGGCCCTGAATCATCGGTGGAAACGACGGGGCGTTGGCTCGGAGATTGTCGCTGCGCTCGGAGCCCTATGAAATTTAGTCATGCCAGATGAGAGGATTCATTTCACCCTGATATGGCCATTTTTTCGCATGCTCTATAAGCTTATGGCGGACGGGGTTGTTGCTCACATAAGCCCACTTTGCGCTGTAGCTGTCACCTTTTCTTAGTTGTGTGTCCCACGCATCGATTTGCCAAATAGGTTGTTCGCTCGCATCAGGCCAGACCTTCGAGGCACTCGATTTCCAGAATGCGGTCCAGCGCTTGATCGACAGGTGGTCATATCTCGCGGGCGAACAAAACAGATGAATATGATCTGGCATGATCACGTAGCGACCGACGACCCAATGATCGGCACCTTGCCACGCGTTACGGATGAGCTGATGGACGGTCTCGTTGGCTAGCACCTTCTTTCGCTTGTTGGTGCAAACCGTAAGAAAGATGATGTTCGAGCGATTTCCTTGATCATAAACAGGCTGATGTGCGGGCTGTTTACGATCATGATACTCCATGTCTCATCAGTATGCATGCCTAACGCTGTAGAGCAATGATCCTGTGGTGTTCTAGGTATCACTGGCGGGAAACGCTGCTATTGTGTTTTATGTATCGCTGGAGGGAAACGCTGCGTCGTTTCCATGCGTTGACTTGGCGTCGGCTTGGCAGCTGAAGCATTGGTGGAAACGACGGAGCGTTTCCCTCCATTGAGCATGCGTTGGGTTGGGGGCTGAAGCATTGGTGGAAACGACGGAGCGTTTCCCTCCATTGACTATGCGTTGGGTTGGGGGCTGAATCATTGGTGGAAACGACGGAGCGTTTCCCTCCATTGACTATGCGTTGGGTTGGGGGCTGAATCATTGGTGGAAACGACGGAGCGTTTCCCTCCATTGAGCATGCGTTGGGTTGGCGGCTGAATCATTGGTGGAAACGACGGAGCGTTTCCCTCCATTGGGCATGCGTGAGATTGGCCGCTGAAGCATCGATGGAAACGACGGGGCGTTGGCTCGGAGCATGTCGCTGCGCTCGGGAACCTCTACGATAGGCGAATCCGAAGTCGAAGGTTTCCTTTACTCTTCGAATAGCTCCTTTGGCATGTCCTTCTCGCTCAGGCGCTCGATCTTTGCGCCAATGGCGGTGAGCTTTTGCTCAAAGCGTTCGTAGCCTCGATCAAGGTGGTAAATGCGTTGAATCCACGTGTCACCGGTGGCGGCGAACGCGGCCAAAATTAAGGCTGCAGATGCGCGTAGGTCGGATGCCATTACGGGTGCGCCAGAGAGCTTACTGGCACCTTTGATGATCGCGCTCGGCCCTTCCATTGCGATGTCTGCACCCATGCGCTGTAGTTCGGGCACGTGCATGAAGCGATTCGGGTAGATCCGCTCGGTGATGATCGAGATCCCATCAGTTTGTGTCATTAACGCGCCGAGTTGTGCTTGTAAATCGGTTGGGTAGCCGGGATGCGGCAGGGTAATGACGTCGACCGGCTTGAGCGAACCTTCGTAAGGGAGGACGCGGATGCTGTCCTCGCCTAATTCCATGGGTAGGCCCGCTTCTTCGAGTTTGTCGAGGAAGGCGCTAAGTAGCTTCGGCGCGATGCCCTTGACGGTGACGTCGCCACGAGTAATGGCTGCTGCGACGATGAAAGTGCCGGCTTCGATACGGTCGGCGATTACAGTATGCTCACAGCCATGGAGTTTTTCAACACCTGTAATGATGAGCTCCGGGCTGCCGATGCCGTCGATCTTGGCGCCCATCTTAACCAGTAGGTTGCAGAGGTCGACTACTTCGGGCTCGCAGGCTGCGCATTCGAGGCGCGTGCTGCCGGGGGCGAGCACCGCTGCCATGACGATGTTGGCGGTACCCGTGACAGTACTACCGCTGCGGCCGCCGAGAAAAATGGGACCACCTTTGATTGCGGAGGCATCGACGTGTACATAGCCGTTGGAGATATCGACCTTACAGTTGAGCTTTTGCAGGCCCTTGATGTGTAGGTCGATCGGACGGGGGCCGATCACGCAGCCCCCGGGGATCGAAACTTCTGCTCTGCGCATCCGCGCTACGAGGGGGCCGAGTAGGCAAACCGAGGCGCGCATTTTACGCACTAATTCATAAGGCGCAACGTGGGTGATCTGTTTGGCGGTGATCTCCCATGTGCCTGGCTCGGGTTGCACTGTCTCGGCGCCGACGTGCTGTAGGATCTCGATCATGAAGCGCATATCGCTCAGATCGGGGACGTTCTTTAGAACAACCGTCTCGTCAGTTAGTAGGGTGGCGGCAAGGATCGGGAGGGCGGCGTTTTTTGCGCCGCCAACTTCGATCGTGCCATTGAGTGGTCCGTTCCCGCTAACTTTGAAGACATCCATAGTGTATGCGCTGCGTTGAGATTAGGATTCGTTGCTGAGTGACTTTGCAGAGTGGGGCTTTTCGTTGCCTTGGCGACGTCCCTGTCCACCACGATTGCCACCACGACCTTGTCCGCCGCGATTGCCACCTTGGCGATTTTGTCCGCCACGGTTGCCATTGCGATTGCCGCCACGGTTACCACCTTGGCGATTTTGTCCACCGCGATTGCCGCCACGGTTACCCGCTGGCTTTTCTTCAGGCTTATTGCCGATTCCGAAAACTCCTAGAATCCTAGCAAGGAGACCCTTTTTCTGAGTTTGCTTACCTTTGCCCTTGGCTGGTGGCTTTTTGTCGCGTGCGTTTGGCTTGCGCTCGCTTCTCGCCGGGCGATTGGCATCGCGCTCTTTGCGACGGTCGTCGCGTTCGGTACGGCGTTCGGTGAGTTTGCCTTCGACGCTCTTGATCGAGGCGAGGGTGTCTTCACTGGGTTGAGGGTTGGTGATGCGCTCTTCGCGAGGTTCGCGCGGTGCGCGTTCCTTGCGTGGTTCACGTTCTGCGCGTGGCTCACGTTCTGCACGTGGCTCACGTTCTTCACGTGGTGCACGTTCACGCGGTGCACGTGGTTCGCGCTCTGCGCGAGGGGCATGCTCTTCCTGTACGCTGTCGTCGGACGGCTCTGTACTTTCTGGGCGTGGCTTGCGCTCACGCTGTGGGCGTTCTTCACGTTCTTGTTCAGGACGTGCGCTACCGCTGAGTTTTTCGCCCTTCAAGGCATCTGTTGCGCTGACTTCGCCCATTCCTGCGCTGCTGGAGGAGGCGACTTCGGTCTTAAATCCACCGCTACGGCGGCGGCCACGTGGCTTCTTGGAAGCATCTGAGCTCGGTGTGTAGCTGTGGCTTGGATTTGGCTGTGAATCAGTTTCTTCGAATTCTGGCATCTTATGTATGTGTTACTTATGTTATATTGGTGCCTGGCGTGCTAGAACAGTCATAGCGTGCCAAACACATGTGTTTGACTCGATCATACGGACTCACGGATCAATCGCGGCGATCTTCAGGGAAGTCGCATAAGTCGAAGCCGAGGTGTTGGCTTCGAGGCGAGTCACGTATCGAGGTAAATAGAGCTAGCGTAGTAATTTTTATGCGGCAAGTGTTAAAAATTCGCCGGCTTGGGGTTGGCGAGAGTCAAAGTAGTCGTGAGGAGAGGCAGTGTGTGTTGCGCGCTTCACCTGCTGGCAGGTCAGCGTGCATTGATTGCCGCTCAAACCAGCTCCCTCCGGGAAGCTCGTTCCACACCTGACTTTACTGTGTGCAAAGCGACTGGAAGCCGCTGCGACTTCGGTTCTTAATCGTCCAAATCGAGCCCAAACACGTCGTTGACCGCAGCGCTATCCAAGGTGCGGCGGCGGCGTGAGGCCCTTGGTTTGGTCAGATCGCTAACCGCGGATCCAAGCGTGATCAGTTCGGTGTGATCGACGCCGCGGAGCTTGAACAGCAGCTCGGGGGATTCGTCGAGACGCACGCCGACTCCATACAGTGAAGCGGCGACGTGTTTGCACATGTCTGCCCAGTCGGGGCAGTTGCAGTTAAAGTGGATTTCCTGGGGCTTCGGGAAGAGCCCATCTTCCGAGTCCATGACTAGTGACATTATCTCATCGGAGAGTTTGCCCTTTAGCAGCTCAACCAGTGAGCCGATCTTACCTTGGCAGCGCGCTTTGATTGCTGCCCACTTTTCGGGATCAAGGGCATCAATGTTGACGGTCAACTCGTAGAGTTCGGCGCCGTTGACCATCGCAGTCACGATTTGAGGTCCGATTTTTAAGTCCACCACTGCACCGTTGCGCACGTAGCTGCGACCGCGAGGGAGGCGATATTCGTAATCACTGAAGGCTTCGAGGTGTTTGCACCATGCTTTGCCCCAGAAGCTTTTCGCGATCGGGCCGTTGCGCGAGCCAGTGGGGATCGGAGTTAGCTGGTAGCCCTCATCGGTGAGGACTTGGATGCGTTGTTGGGCTTGAGTGCGCAGTTGCGCTGCAGAAGGAGGCTTGTGGTCACTGAATTCGTCCCAGCTCATAGTGTGGTGTCGGCGTGTGATAGGTCGAGGCGGATGAGGTCTAAGAGTTCGTCATTGTTGAGCTCGGTCAACGATTTCTCGGCTCCTCCAGTTAAAATTTGATCGGCGGTGCTTTGTTTCTCCGAGATCATCCGGTCGATTTTTTCCTCAAGTGTGCCGCGGGTGATAAATTTATGCACCAGTACGTTGCGCTTTTGGCCGATGCGGAAGGCGCGGTCGGTGGCTTGGTTCTCGATGGCGGGATTCCACCAACGGTCAAAGTGCACGACGTGGTTGGCGGCGGTGAGGTTGAGCCCGGTGCCGCCCGCTTTAAGTGAGAGGATGAAAAAGGGCGGGCCGTCTTCGCGCTGGAACTGGTCGACCATTTGTTGGCGTTGTTTGATCGGCGTGCCGCCGTGTAAGACCAGGCCGCTGCGGCCAAAGATGGCGGCGAGGCAGTCGGCCAGCGGCTCGGTCATTTCGCGGAATTGGGTGAAGATCAGCACCTTCTCGCCGCGCGATTCGATCTGGCTGCCAAGTTCGGCTAGCCGCAGGAACTTGGCGCTGTGCTTGGCCGCGTATTCACCGGCGCCTGTCAGTTGGTCGGGGTGGTTGCAGATCTGCTTGAAGCGCATTAGGTAGCTGAGCACGAGCCCCTTGCGCTGGATGCCTGTGGTCGCTGCCAGCTCTTGTTTGAGTGTTTTGACGGTGTGCTGATAGAGCTTCGCTTGCTCTGCGCTGAGCCCACAAAAGACTTTCATCTCGGTCTTGTCCGGCAAGTCACTGATGATTGACTTGTCGGTCTTGAGACGGCGCAAAATATATGGGCTGACCAGTCGGCGAAGCGGCGCGTAGTGCTCACCAGTTGATTGACTCAGGCCTTGGGCGAACCTTGCAAATTGTCCCGAGCTGCCGAGTAGGCCGGGGTTAATGAAGTCAAACAAGGACCACAGGTCGCCGAGGGTGTTTTCGATCGGCGTGCCAGTCAGGGCAATGCGGGCCTCTGCTTTCAGTGCGCGGACGGCTTTGCTCTGGCGGGACGTGTGATTTTTGATCGCCTGCGCTTCGTCCAGCGCTACCCAGCTCCAGTCGGTCTGCGCTGGCCAGTCGAGGCGGCTGAGCATGCCGTAGGTGGTGATGACGAGATCTGCGTTCGCAAGCTGCTCGGTGGGTGCGGTCTGTAGGATGTCCTTTGCGCACTCGGATGGGTGTGCGATGAACAGACGCAGGGAGGGCGCGAATGTTTCGGCTTCGCGCTGCCAGTTGCCAATCAGGGAGGCGGGCACCACCAGCAGTGCCGCTGCGGCGTGTGGGGTTTGTTGCTGTTTGCGCAGTAAGGCCGCCAGTAGTTGGATAGTTTTACCGAGGCCCATGTCGTCTGCCAAGCACGCGCCGAGGCCTGTTTGGGTGCAAAACCACAGCCAGTCGAGGCCGGCTTGTTGGTAGGGGCGAAGTGTGGCGAGCAAGGTGTCAGGTGGCGCGAGTTGCGCGGGGTCTTTGAGTTGTTGCAGTAGTTCGGTCAGCGCTTCGCCCGCTTCGGCAAAGGCCCATTCGTGGAGGATTTCGCTGGTATCGCCGCTTGAGGCTAAGTCGGCAGGTGCACCCGCTAGCCAACGCATGCCTGTGGCGAAGGAGATGTCGCCGTGCGCTGCGATCCGGCGCCAATGGGCGAGGGCTTGCTGTAACTTCTCGCGGTCGACTTCGACCCATTGCCCACGCAGCAGGATCAGACCATCGTCGCCAGCCAAGAGTGCTTCGATTTCTTCGGTACTGAGCGGTTTGCCGTCGACCACGACATTGAGGGTCACATCGAGTAGGCCGTATTCACCGACGGAACTACGTTTGGCCGAGCCGATCTTGGCGGCGACTTGTGGCCGGCGGGTGCGCTTTTTCCACCAATCTGGCAGTCGCACGAGCAGGCCGGCGTCTTCGAGTTCGGGTACGCTTTGCAGAAACTGGTAGGCTTCCGCGGGAAGCCAGACGAGAAGATGATAGATGTCCTGCGTCTCGACTAGGTCGGCGAGGAGTTTGCACTGTTTGCTGGCGGTGTGGATCGGTGCGAGCAGTTTGAGTAGGGCGGCCTTGTTGTTGGCGCCCGCGTATTCTTTGAGCGCTTTGCCGAGGGGAACTTGCTGCAGGCGACCGCTTTTGCTGAGGCCCGATGCATACGATGCCATGAAGGCGAACGGATACTCTGGGTCACTGTTGTTCTCGGCGAGGTGCAGGGTCACGCGGCCGACACGTAACCACAGCGGGGCATGCGTTGCGAGTAAGCTGGTTAAATCGGGCTCGATTTCGAGCTGTGCACGTGTCCAATCGAGGAGTCGTTGCCAGAGCGCTCGAAGCACGTCGAGGCTCAGGTATTCCGCGCCGCGTATCGGAGGTGCATTGAGGATAATGTCTGAGAGTTCGTCCGCAGTGGGTGGATCGATCT
>Ga0209092_10004925_pt1 | contig 10920 bp, 12 predicted proteins | sample FraStrMetagenome_FD_187446 | JGI IMG/M metagenome (GOLD analysis project Ga0209092, IMG submission 187446) | Marine eukaryotic phytoplankton communities from Arctic Ocean - Fram Strait ARC3M Metagenome (SPAdes) (version 2) | ecosystem: Environmental > Aquatic > Marine > Oceanic | place: Fram... | reverse complement strand
AAAATAAAAAATAAAAAATCCAAAAAATAGGAAGTACGTGCGTATGCAAATACTTTTGACATCCTTTCCTGAAATCGTTTCTATTATTATGATAGGCAACTGAATTAGTAACCTCACACATCCGTCCGTTCCACAAACCGAGATTCCTATAAACTCACTCCTCAACAGTTCCTTTATCAATCTACTGCAGCACACGACCAATCCATTGCGGTACAAATCCAATATGAAAAACAACAAGATACTCAAGTCCTTCTCGGTCATCCTCCTTCTCTCTGCATCCTCCCATGGGTTTACACGTCCATTGGTTTCTCAAACGGCACCATCGTCAATGTCCGAATTGAAGGCCGCCATGACATTGGATGGTCAAACTATTCGTGGCCCAATCACTCCACTCGGAAACTTCGTTCTTGTCCGATCCAAAGAAAGTCTGAGTGCTACGGAAGGTGGTATTCTTTTGCCGGAACAGGTATGTTTCACAAATACAATAGGTTGAACGTTGGGATGATTGTTTAAATTTTGGAATATTAAGGAATATGACAGTGCTGACTTATCACTTTGTCGTTTGCCAATTTCATATTTTCATGATACCATAAAAATGAGTTAGTCCCAGGAACGTCCTACCGAAGGAGAAGTTATGGCGGCAGGACCAGGAAAGCTCCATCCACATACAGGAGTACGAATCCATTGTCCAGTAACACCCGGAATGAATGTTTTGCATGGTAAATTTGATGGTACCAATTTAGAATACAATGATGAGCAAATGAATATGATTCGTGATGATGATATAATGTTATATTATGAAGGAGCACGTATGACCTTAGAGACTGTCATTCCATGCCGTGATTATGTACTGGTAAGAAATGAGGCTAGTTCCTTAAAGACCGATAGTGGAATTGTGGTGGCAAGTAGTGTGACAAAGGATTTAGAACCATGTGAAGGGTTTGTAGTAAAGGTTGGGGAAGGACGATTGTGCAGTACTGGAGAATTCTCTCCTTCTCCTGTGAGTGTTGGTGACCGTGTAAAGTTTCGAGATTATGCTGGAAATGATGTTCGGATTGATGGTACTGATTACTCCTTGGTGAGGATGGTAGATATCCTTTGCGCTATTGATATGAGTGATTCTTCTGAATAAGTTTTGATAAGGCTCGAATTACTGTTGAGAATGATAGATTCGATCCTGCGTGATGTGGATTATAAGAGTACATATCAGGACATATCAGGACATATCATCTTGCGTGGTGAAGGCTTCGACATTAGAAACAAGATTTATGTTGGTTCGTAAGAAACCTCCATGATTGATGTCTCTTGCATGAAATTAGTTCTAGCAACATTTTGAACATGGAACATAAATAAATAGTGTTTTACTCACACATAATTAATTATCAGGAGAACCACAAGTCTCGATGCTGATGTTTGAATGTTACTGCACCCAAATAAATAATTTGACTTATAATGAATAGAAAGGTTTCCAAAATAAGGATTCCTTCATCTATTCAGGAAGGATTCGAATCTACCGTACATAATGAATGTCAAACTAAATAGAGACAAGATTAACGTATGTACCATAGCTATATAGATACGGACTGTAGAATGGATAACAACAAAATAAATAGATCCAATTAGAAAGGATAAATTCCGAGTTAGCACGATATATAAAGCATAAATTCCGACACATTCCAGGAAGAACTGGTGGACAAAAGAAGACATTGAATCATTCATTACTACACATTGAGGATTTTGATATTTATTGTCGTTGGAAGGTTTCAAAATTTGGCAATTCTGGTAGTATGACAACACCATCTGAAAACGATGATCCCTTAAGTGTGGTCTTGGGGCCTACTGATATGAGTGATATTGACTCGGCATTGGAAGATTTACTAAACGGGGGAGATATTGGCACTTCCAGTCATGACGATTTTGCGATTGGCGATGATGATGACGATGATGAATTAAATGTGGAAGATGTTCCACTCGAATCAGATGACGCTGAGAAAGAGAAAACCAACATTACGAATGACTCCAGCAATATCGTTGCGCCTCCTGCTCCAGCAGCTTCTGTCATGACACATCCACTAGCTGCTTTCTCTTCTGCGCCAACACCAGCAACAGCAACAGCATCAACATCAACATCAACATCAACGTCCATGCCGGGTTCTAATTCGAATTCCAGCAATAACTTGAAGACTACCTTTGCAACGAATTCCACTTCGGCTATAGACACTATGAAATCTTTGCAGGCATCTGTACCTTCCATGTCCTCTGTCACTTCTTCTATCACTCAACTGTGGAACCAAAGCAAACCTCAATTTGGACCCATTCCTTCTGTTGGCAGCACTAGTTCTAGTATTAGTCCTCCCTCAACTACATCTTACAATGTCAGAAGTACCTCAGCTTTCCCCCAAAACACAGTCACTCCATCACATACTACTTCTACTATAACTACTCCCAATACTACAGCCAACACAGCAAATTCCAATGATGCATTCACTTCGCAACCTCCACCAAATGTACCCAATACTTCTAGCGGAATTTCATCACTCCTGCTATCCCACATTGATTCGCTTTATCAAGGAGAACGGATTGTCATGCTCCTAAGTCACATCAAACGAGTATCTCAAAGTTCCTTCCCCTTAGCCTCACGAGAAGGTAAATGGTGGTGTTGCGCTGTGACATTGTATCGAATCATACTCTTTCCCTACAATGATGAACATGGGATTGCCGAAAATACTACCAAACGGTATATGGGTGGAGGAGAATGGATCTTGGAAAAGGAGAGAGAGGCGAAAGGACTCTTGATTCAAATGCCACTTTCCACCATTGATCGCATTGAAAAAATTGACGAAGATCAGCAGGGTCTTCCATCCAATCCACTTTCTTCGAATGGCCAAAATTTTGCCCTTGTTCTTCACGGGTAAGTTTCCTACCATTTCTTGTTTTAGACATTTTCATGTGTGTTGATATGTCATATGTACCTCAACACATGTCATTGATTCAATACACCATTCCAACACTTTGACGTTTATCTATCTATTTGTCTATCTATTTATATACATATATATATATATATAGCAAAGACAACCTCCGATACATTCGCTTCACTACATCGACACCTGCAGACTCGATTCGTGCACTGCAAACACTTAACACCTATGCGTTTCCTGGAAGACGCAATTTAGGATATCTTTTCGCCTTTGAATCACGCCGTGCGGAAGTCTTATCCCCCACATCTGGCTCGCAACCCACCAAACGTCGATATGATTTCCAATCGGAATTCGAACATCGCCTTCAAATCATTCCCTCGATTCATTACGCTTCCACTCAAAACCCCAATTTTGAAATATGCCATAGCTACCCCACGGATGTTATTGTTCCCCGTGTCTGTGGAAATGGAAGCTTGGAGGGGAAAAAAATGTTACGTAAATGTGCCCTCTTTCGAAGTGAACATCGATTTCCAGCATTGACTTGGGCACAATCTTCCACTTCTGCAGGAATTTGGAGATGTAGTCAACCCAAAGTCGGTATTCAGGGGAATCGATGCAGTGAAGATGAACGATATTTACGTATGATGGGAGATGGGATTGATGTGAAGCGTGGAAGTGGTCTGAGTTGGAGTAAACGATTTGAATTGACTGGTGGAATTGAAGATATTGAAAATGTTGAAAATCTTTTAATTCATGGCGGAAGTGGATTAAGTGTTAAGATTTTGGACATGAGGAGTAAAACTTCGGCTATGGGAAATAGAGGAACAGGTAAATGATATTGATTCTTGAACCTTTCTTCCAAGACGTCTTTGTCACTCATTTACTTACGATTTACATTCCTTCAAACCAAATCATTTAAGGTTATGGATATGAAACTGCCGGAAATTACCCAACGACATCTCTTTCTTTCTGTAATATTACAAATATCCATGGTGTTAGAGACGCCTACAATAAAGTATCACAACTGGGCAATGGTACACATACAACTGATGTTCAGTGGGGTTCAGGTGTAGAAGATACAAAGTGAGTGCAAATGCAACTATTTATTTCAGCATTAACGAATTGAAAATCCTTTCTCACGTTCTAATAATTGATGATGATTTACATTTAAAGATGGCTACACCACGTTCGTCACATCCTCCAAGCATCATGGATTACCGCATTTCATATTCACTACCACAATCTCCCCGTCCTTGTACACTGTAGCCATGGATGGGACCGTACCTCACAGGTAGCCGCCATTGCCCAATTATTCCTCGATCCCTATTATCGTACATTTGATGGATTTGCAACTCTTGTAGAAAAGGACTTTTTAGCATTTGGTCATCCTTTCCATACCCGTGCTGGGCATGGAGAGGGAAAAGGGGAACGAACAAACAATAGCAGTGGTCATGGCGGTGAAGGACAAGTTTCTCCTATTTTTATTCAATTTTTGGACTGTGTTTGGCAAATTGTGCAACAATTTCCCAATGCTTTTGAATTCAATGTACGATATTTACTGGTGCTTTCGGAGCATATTTACTCTTGTCGGTTCGGTACATTGATTTGTGATAATGAAAAAGAACGTGAGGTAGACGCGAGCATAAGAGAACGCACGTATTGCTTATGGAATTATTTGGATGAAAATAAACTTTATTTGATGAATGATTTTTACATCCCATGTGGTCCTAAAGAGATTTTGCTACCCCCCTTACCCATATTGCTAAGAAATGTGGCATTATGGACAGATCGGCATCTTAAATGGAGTCCTAAACCTAGTTGGTGTGGAGCAGGTAAACCACTTGAACGATTTCTAACTCCAAAGGATCTTTTCCAATCAGATGAACAGCAGGACACAAACACTGCGAGTGTCAATTACAAAGATGTGATGGGAATGCGATGTTCTGTGGATACCGCACTTGCAGAGTTAAGACAAGAACGCATGGAAAAGATGGTTTGGCAAGAAAAAGCAAAAGCACTGCAAAAAGAGCTTGATGAATTGAAGAAATAAAGAATTCGCTGTATTTGTAAATAAGACCAGAGTCATCACAATGGTCCCTTTTGAGTCATGTTGCATGTAAAGAAAAGCATAACTTATTTCAATTGTGTCATTGTGTAGATAATGGTTTGATAAAATCTTACTAAATGAGATTAGATACATTGAATATGATTGCAATAATTGGTGTGCTCAACATGTTTGTGTTTGGTTTCTTCATAGTCAACAATAATTTTGAAGGGTGTTTTTATTATGAGTAAGTTCCATAATGAAAGAATGTATTGTCACGAGGAGACCTTCACAACGCAACATGAAATATTGATTCATCTTTTCCTTGCAAATCGCTGTGAAGCATCATTTCTCATAATAATTTCGAAGCCATCCTCTATTTGAGCTTGGTTGGCAGATAACGAGAAAATTGCTATAACAAAATGAAGGTTAGGATAAAGTATTATTACGCTAGAGAAATTACTTTCAAAAAAAGTAGCCGTGTCAAATTTTGACGCAACTAATGAATACATTGTCATACATAGAAGAAATCTCATTTAAATACTCATTTATATAAGTGATGATGATCCGGTTTCTTTCTGGTCATGACAGCAGGGGTTACAAGGTGCCGTTATGACAACAAAAGAGACTTCCTAACTTTTATAGTAAGTATAGAGTACCAACTTTCGCCATAAAGCGTAGACTCATGTTCAGTCTAGTATTCTACGCACGAAAAGACGATGTTTCAAAACGTTTGTGGTCAATATAAAATGCATTTTAAAATATACATGCATAAAATCACTCAAAAGAAAGAAAGAAAAGTTGGATTTAATCCAACGCTTCTTTCACAATGGTGTGCAGTATAGCATCCTCATCGGCTCGACAGAGCTTAAAAACCAAACATTGGTCTCTTCACCAGAAAGCTCTCGTTGTAGCCAGGAGTATTTCTATTCTTCCGCCTGCTTCAGACGAAGAAAGTAGGGATACTATCATTCAATCAAAGAAGAATTATGAAGGCTCAACAATGGTCCCAACCATTGGAACCAGTATGATTGGGATGGGACGTGTATTCATTGCAGGGTCCGGAATAGGAAGTGATACTTCTATGATTTCTTCCAACGATAGATGGAACCCAAAGCGTTCGTTAGGGGTCATACGTCATTACGCAACATCACAAGGTCAAGATGAAGATGCCATGGATGACGAATATGGGGAAATGACAGCTGATGGTATCACTTATGTGCATCCTACACCATTTCAGCTAGAAATCGGTGATAAGCTTAACGAAGCTACTCTTAACTATCAAACTTATGGAACTTTGAATGAAAATAGAGATAATGTGATTGTTGTATGTCATGCGTTGACAGGTAAGTTTTGTATTGTATTTTCTATATTGGAAGTCCCATTGAAATTGTACCATGAATTATTTTCAATAGCTTTGCATTAAAATTCACTTTTTATTTATTTTTACATCTCCGTAGGCAATGCTTCTTTGCACTCATGGTGGGGAGGCCTTCTTGGTGATGGGTTAGCATTTGACACATCCAAATATTTTATTGTGTGTGCCAATATTTTAGGTTCTTGCTATGGAAGTACTTCTCCAACTTCGCCTAATCCTGCTCATCCTGATAAGAAGGCATATTTTACATCTTTTCCAGACATTACTGTTCGTGACACGGTACGCCTCCAGCTACAGATGCTTCAAAAAGATCTCAAAATTAAATCTGTCAAATCTGTCATTGGGGGTAGTTTCGGTGGAATGCAAACTCTAGAATATAATCTATTGGCAGGAAGTGAGAATTCAGAATTTCTAACGGAGGATGGAAAGCCCTTCATCCGTAGTGCTATCCCAATTGCTTGTGGTGCTGTTCATACAGCATGGCAGATTGCTATCAGTGAGACCCAACGTCAAGCTATTTATGCGGATCCCAAATGGAATAATGGTGATGTAGACCCTAATGATCAACCTGTTACTGGTTTAGCTGTTGCGCGTCAAATCGGAATGGTCACCTATCGCACACCTTTGGGATATGAACAAAAATTTGGAAGGGCAGTGCAAAAAGGTAGTGTTGAGATCGGGACAAAAGCAGTGTGGCAGGTCAAGTCGTATTTGGAATATCAAGGAGAAAAGTTTCTTTCTCGATTTGACCCTATCACTTATTTGAAACTAACTGAGCAAATGGATACACATGATGTAGGCCGTGGCCGTGGTGGAAAAGAAAAAGCCTTGTCTACTGTAAAGATTCCTAATTTGATTCTTGGAATTGATTCAGATGTATTATACCCTATTACTGAACAGGAGGAATTAGAAGAGCTATTGCCAAATTCGGAATTGAAAGCTATTAGGAGTGATGCTGGTCATGATGGATTTTTGTTGGAACAGGATCAAGTTGGAAAACACATCATCGACTTTTTGGACAAAATTGAATAAGGAATGAAGAAGCAGACAACATGCATTATTTTTTCACGTTGACGCATTGAAAGAGGAGATAATCATGTATACGAGTAATTAATTCATAATGATTCTTATCAATCATTCCTATGTAATATTTATGATGGGGCAACAATTTTGACTTTTTATTAGAACGTTCTACTTTTACTTATAATAATGTCTTTATTGCATTCCTGATCGCAACTTGACAACATCTACAACAGCCTTAAATGAAAAGGGTTCATTCGATGCAAGTTCCGCCAATACTTTTCTATCCAAAGTAATACCACTCTTATGCAAGGCAGCAATGAACTTGGAATAAGACATCCCATGCTGACGAACACCGGCATTAATCCGCTCAATCCATAACTTTTTAAATTCTCGCTTTCTCACTTTCCTATCTCTGTAGGCATATTGTAGAGCTTTCTCAACACGAGATATAGCAGCCCGAAAGCATCGATTGGACCGTCCACGGAAACCTTTTGCCATTTTGATGGTTCGTTTGTGCTAAAGATAGAATACACAATATCAAACGGTAAAAATTGCGTATGATATTTAATGTTTAGAAACATTATTCGGCAACAATAAAATCACTAAGAACATACAAATAAAAATAACCAAAAGCAAAACTAACCTTTTTACTTGCAAAAGTACGAATTTGCTGCTGTAATGAGAATGCTTGGGGGACACATAGATCCTGTCTATGCGTAAGGTTCTTGTTCATAGACGCGTATGAAGATGACGCCATTGGTGTTGTATTATAGCCACTTCTCCCCATCATCGTCCATGGTCGTAAAGCCCTTGTTGCGAAAGCTCTAGATACAAATGACATACTTTAGGTAAAGCTTCGAAATACTAGGATGCTTCTAAAGAATCTTGCTCTTCTTATCTGAATAATTGCAGCACTTTCTCAAAGTAGGTTGTTCTTATTCAGTATGAGATTGATTCAAAAATTGCACACTGCTCCTGCTGTGCTCAACGTAAAAGTGCTGTTTCGTCCTGATAATTTTTTAACATGAAATGTTTCATCAGCAGTAGTCTGGTGTACCGTAGTCTATTTTTAAGGCCTCTCGATGAATCATATGTATTCTACATGCGTATATTTTGGCTGACAATAGTAATGTTGTCAACTGAAAAAACCCACAAAAACTCAAATGTGATGGTTTGCAGGGCATAATTTTATTTGTACTACTATAATTTGCGTAGAATTATAAAATACAATTTATGTATAGTAGTACGCATACAAAACAAATGTGCCTTTTATCAAAAACATGTTTCCGGCATATTTTGATCGGCGCCTCTGCCTATTTATTTATTTTTGAAGGTGGATGAATGTGCGGTGCTGAGTTCGAATACCTGACGCACTTATTTAAAATTCGAATAATAAATTCTACGCGATGTCCACAGAGATTTTATTTGAAGTTCATCTTTCTTGATAACCAAATTAAATACTTTGACACCATCATATACTCTCTCTTAAGCCTACATCACTATTTGAACTCTATAATTGCAAGGGATAATTGCCACAAACAAATCTTATAAGCAAACTTTTTCAAACAGATTGATCATGAACCTTATCTTTACCAAGAAGTCGTTCGCGACTGTTTTGTCGTTACTTTACCTTTCTCATACTGAGTCTTTTGCCCTGAAAAGCACTGGCCCTCGCCTTATTGACCATTATGCTGCACCCAAATCCTTTCTGATTGTTCCTCGCGGAGGATTCTCCACCTCTGTACAACAAAAATCTACTCCAGTTTCGAAGTCTCTCAAAATGTCTGCATCCAGTGCAACATTAGATGTTTCAGGAGGAGCCTCTGGTGGAGGAACCGCTACCATTCCAAATGAAATTTTTAACTTAGTCAAAAATATTGTTGGGGCGGGAGTTTTAAGTCTTCCAGCTGGTGAGTATGAGAAATAGCATCTTTCCGTTTCTTTCTCATTATTCTTCTTCATAAAATTCCTGTTTTTATATCAACTTGCAAAAAATTACACAAAATTTCCACTGACCTTTGTAAATGCAAAATAAAAATTCTGCAATGTTTTTAGGTGTTGCTGCTTTTGGAAATGCTCCTTCTGCTGTCCTACCCGCGGTTGCTCTTGTTATCTTATTTGGAGGCATGTCAGGATACTGCTTTTCTCTTATCGGTCGTGTATGTTCCTACACTGGAGCAAATTCTTACAGAGAAGCTTGGGAGAAAACTGTTGGAGAAAAAACTAGTTGGTTACCTGCTGGGGCTTGTACATTCAAAACCGCTACTGCTGTTTTATCTTACAGTATGATTCTTGCTGATACATTCAAAATGCTTGCTGCATCTGCTGGATATTCCGTTACTCGTTCAAATGCTCTTTTTGGCGTCACAGGACTTGTGCTATTGCCTCTTTGCTTGCTTAAGAACCTTGCAAGCTTAGCTCCTTTCAGTCTCTTGGGTATCATTGGAATGGGATATACCACTTTGGCCATGGCATTGAGATATTTTGGTGGTGCTTATGCTCTACCAGCAGGAAAGTTTGTTGCTGATGTTGCTAAGGAATTCCAACCATCTTTTGGATCTGTAGGAGCTGCTGGTGTGCTTAGTCCTAACTCCTTCATTCTTGTATGTATGCTTAGTACAGCTTACATGGCGCACTTCAATGCTCCTAAGTTTTTCAATGAGTTGAAGGATAACACTATTGAGAGGTATAATAAGGTTGTTTCCACCAGTTTTGGAATTAGTACTGCATTGTTTGCTGCTATTACTGCATTGGGATTTTTGACGTTTGGAAAGAGTGCAAGCGGGTTGATTTTGAATAACTATGCAACTACTGATCTATTGGCTAGCTCTACTCGTGTTGCTGTAGCTACCTCCATTGTATTTTCGTACCCTCTTGCATTTTCTGGACTTAGAGATGGAGCATTAGATTTGGCCAATGTATCAAAGGAAAATCGATCGAATCAACTCTTGAACAAGGTTACTATCGCTCTTTTATCTGCCATTACGTGCTTGGCTCTTAAAGTGAAAGATTTGGCATTCGTTTTGAGTTTTGGAGGAGCCACTCTTGGAAACTCTTTGATTTATGTATTCCCTGCACTTATGTTCCGTGCTGCAGTGAAGAAGATGGACAGCGCGTCGGACGGTTTGAAAAAAGAGGTTACTTTTGCGAAGGGAACTGCCGGAGTTGGAATCATTATGGGAATAATTGGATCAGTAATGGCTATCAAGAGTCTTTCATCTTGAGGAGGCTAATATAATAATATGCATATAAAGGCACATGAATTTATTTTTGTGGGTTTTTTCTCAGTTTCTTGTAATAATTCTGTATTTTTGAGAAAAAAAGGTTTTTTTATCTAAATATACACACAAAGATTATAATATGATTGTATATGGAACCGGACAACAGACAACAAAAATGATTTTGCTGAGAAAGGAACTCACGGATAAAAATGTTTTTGGAATAAACTTGATGTTTTGGACCTCTACATCTGATGTCAAATCATAATAATGTTCCTAATTAATACACTTTCCAACACGGATTATTCAAACAAACTCAGTGATTAAATACATTAA
>Ga0209092_10004924_pt1 | contig 10921 bp, 2 predicted proteins | sample FraStrMetagenome_FD_187446 | JGI IMG/M metagenome (GOLD analysis project Ga0209092, IMG submission 187446) | Marine eukaryotic phytoplankton communities from Arctic Ocean - Fram Strait ARC3M Metagenome (SPAdes) (version 2) | ecosystem: Environmental > Aquatic > Marine > Oceanic | place: Fram... | reverse complement strand
TTTGAGGAAGTTCAGAAATAGGGACTGGTATAGAAAGAAGTCCAACTTTATGGTTTTTGTCGTATCTTTCGTACACGGCTTTATACCATATATCTTTATGGTCACCGTCAATGACATCACGCCAAGATGTCGGAGTAGGAGGTTTAAGAGGTGCCTGGAATGCGTATTTACATTCTGGAATGATAATAGTAGCTTTAGAGGACACTGGTCGAAAATTATCAAAATAATTACGTATCATTTGATAATTAGTGGCATTGGGACTAACACGTTTTGTCAGTGTGACTTGAAAACTTAAAATTTTCTGCGATCTCAAGAATTCAACGTACTCCAAAAAACGAGAGACTGTGATTGGTTCGTCGTTATGAATACCAACGAGCCATGAATTTTTCTGAAGAATTTTCTTACACCCAATAATAAACGGGCTATTTAATTCCATCGTATTAATAACTGGTAGACCAAATACTGAATCGTTTTCCATATTTAAACCCAACGGACCCGAAGCCGGGATACGAACTTCATATGTAAATAGCGTATCATGTGTGAAAGGTGTCTTAATCGTAGCTAAATTAGACTTGGTATGAGGGAGAATGACATTATGCAAGTCCGCATGTTTACGAATAAGTAAGGACCCTGGAGTTGTACAAGTAGCGCCCACTTGGTAGTCATCTACACGCGCATGATGTGCTCGTTTGATGGTTCTTTTGATAGGATCAAAATAATAAATAATAGCTGTAGATGCACCGTATCCTAAAAATAAGCCAAAGGAGGATTTGTGCTCTAATTTCTTAGGAGCATGATCGTGGACATAAATCGCTGCACCAAATATGTGCAATTTTCGAAAAGAAGGTTTCGTTTTACACCATTTTTCATAAGGTGTCACCGTATCCGGATATTTACACCATCTACGATTGACATAATTGTCATACAATAAAGCAAAACACCAAAATTCATCATCAAGAGCAGCAGCATAAAGAGATGTTTTGATTGCATCCGAGTCAGTACGATGACCTCTTTCCGTGATGCCATTCAAGTGGGACGCATATCCTCCTGTGGATTGCATAACCACTTGGAATTCCTCAACGAGCATTTTGTTGATATCGTACGATCTAGCAAGTTCACCGCCTTCATCAAAGCGGACAAAATGAATTTTCTTTCCTTGTGATCGAAGAGTAGAGATAATCCAACGAATAATATCAACAGGAGCACGTTTATTCCTGGTACAAAAGCGGTATGAATATTTACTGACTACGCAGTCACAAGACAAGTATGAAGTAAACCCTCGAATACTTTGTGTATTCATAAACGCAAAGTCCATTTGTAGCATTTGGCCGGGTTCAAGATGCTCCACTGATATGGTTGGATTCCTGGACAATTTAGGCATTTTGCATTTCATGCAAATTGGACAGGGACAAATAAGTGGTTGGAGATTAGAAGGTAGGTGGAGTAGAGAATTATGTTTAGCCATATGCATAATATTCTTAAGGTTCCTGCAACCAAATTTAAGGTGTGTAAGAACAGAAAGAAGTTTGGAAGAGGCAACATTGGAGGGATTGAGTTGTGATGATTCAATACCAGGTGAAGGAGATGATGTAAGAAGAGGTGAGTCCAACGAGGAATCACCATTGTCTTGGTGGACAATTGATTTTGCAAATGAAACATCATTTACAGGAGGAGAAAATTGGACAAGTGGCCGCCTAGTTGGCACATTTTTCTCATATTGAACTATCTTGGCTGTAGGTTTACGCGAGCGTGAAGAACGACGAGGAAGCGCAAGTGCAGCCGCATTTGCGGACAAGTATCCATCATCATCAGGATGAAGCTGGAGATTAGGAGCTCCATACCCATCATCATCATCGCGAATACGTTGCGGTAAGAGGGTGACGATGGGGACAAAATCTAATCCATTTTTAACTCGGAGATTCCCATCACTCGGGCGAAAAGCAAAATCTATACCAATTGGGCACACAAGGTGAAAACTACTCATTGCGTCATGAGCAGTCCCAATAAAACCATCATTCCGTTTCAATGCACTTGTTGATACAGTGCACGTCGGATTCATAGGCATGCATATAACATCATGCAAGACTATGGAATATCCATCGATATGAATATGCCATTCTCCGACGGAGTGAACTCTTACACGACTGCCTGAGACCTGCCCCAGTGTCTTATACCGTGTACGACGCGGCCTGTGAAGAAATTTGGGATTATTCACAATATGGACATTGGAGCCTGTATCAACATGTGACCAAATGACAAAATCATGGTCCGTAGGTACAAGATCCTGAATGAAATCTGTGGAAGCAAGTGCACCACGACTAATAGAAGTCGTTGTACGGCCGACACCTGCCACCGCAATGGGTCAACATTCCACGAAGGATTCATCATCAATCCCAACAGTAGCATGTGACGCTGCACCTTGAACTGTTGCATCAGTTGCATCAGCCATATTACATGTAGGAGCAACATGATGAACCATGTCATCAACTTCTGCTAAAGTTGACGCAGAAAGAACATCCATTTCAGGTTGGAAAACAGTCAAAGAAGTAGTAGACCTATCATCATCCATAAATGTGGCATCATCAAAACTAACTTTGTTAGCCTGTGGGAGACGCAGAGGAGGGGCTTGATTGATGTAGGAGGCTTCCACCACATCATCAGGGTGAAGAGCGTTATACTTCTGTGCGTTCCGCTTGAGCCAAGTTGGTTGGAACTTCTCACCCCTAACCCAACATCTCAATGGATGATGTCTGAGAAAACAGATTGGACATTTAGGGGCCGAAGGGCGACGACGGGAAGATGGCATACCAGTATGAGAAGAAGGAGCCAGTTCAGCCGCACTAGATTGAAGGACAATGTCCCTTGAGGTATGTGAATGGAGACGCTCATCATTGCGCAAGATCACTGGGTCTTGTGATAGAAACACAGAAGCTGAAGCAGCATGGGGAGAGGTGCCTAGAAAAATGATAGCATCAGTCGCTACTCCAGAATATTTAATGTAACTATGAATATCTGGGAAGTTGTAGCTAGAGAAAGGAACATCCGGGCCATGTAGAAGCATATGGGAATGAAACTCCCTATGAATAGGCGAGATGATGGTGAACAACCTTTCATTGAGCTTAAGGAGAGACAAGTATTTGGAAATCATAGCAGTAGGAGGAATTTTGTGACCTGAAAGTTGAAGTTTCCTGTCCATATCAACAAATTTCAACAACAATGAGTCCAATGTTTCTCCTTTAGCAAGAGAAAGAGAAGAAATCTCTTGAATAACATCAAGTTGGGGTCCGCCCATATGAGGAAAAACACCACCAAGGAGATTCAGAAGAAGAACAAAACCATCACGCTGGAACTGGTTGATTTTTCGTTTTTCGATGACACTGGCACAGTTGGAATGAATAGTCAAAGGCTTCATGAGATAGATACGAAGAGCCTTCGCCATAGACGTGTAACCGGCTAAAGCAGCTTTGTACACAGAAGAGTTCGAGTGCGGCAGGATGTGGGCAGCAAAGTCATAGGTTTGACTGAGCTCATCTAACTCAGGAAGAATATCACTCCTATCAGTGGCTACAATCATGCTTTGCTGGATGGTGTCATACCAAGAGCAAACAGCATCAAACGTCTCACTAGAAAGATGCAAATCACGGACTTCTTTGGTCCATTTGGACACATGAAACGTGACAACCGGTTTTGGAGTTGGAGGTACAAACGCAGGGCGATCAATGAAACAAGCGGGAGGCGTGTCCAGAGAGTCTTGAGGAGGAACAAATGGTTGGTGTGTAGAAGACAAAGGCTGCGACACCAAATCAACTGAAGGACGAGGGTCAGGAGGAGGCGACTCAGAGGACGGTGTAGGACCTTTCAGAACGTCACGAGGGAATGAAGACGATGTAGGAGAGGTTGCCGGAGGAAAATGGGGAACAGAGCTGGGATCGGACTTTTCAGAACGAACACGAGCGATACCGCTGAGCTCGGGGTCAGGAGAGGAGGCACCACGAGAAGACGGGCGCGTATCCGGAGAGGAGGGACGAGAGGATGACTTTAACTCCTTGGCGAAAGACAGAAGCATGTCACGAAAGAAACCGCGTTGTTCAACTTGACTGCGTTCGAACGCCTCAATAAAAGACGTTTCCATAGACACGGAAGAAGGAGCGAGTTTCGGAGCCAAAACTGGACCAGAAGAAACGTCTGGAACGTCAGGAGGAGAGGAGACGAGAGCAGCGGACTTGGTTGTATCGTTAGACATCACTAGACGAACAACAAAGGGAGCGAAAGAGGCAGAGGAAAAGTAAAAGAGGCGAAATAACCTGTAGAACCGATAGTTCTTGAAGAAGATCAAACTACTATTAAGTAATGTTTAATCTGTGAAAAGTGAGTTTATTTTAATCATCTATTTAAAATAACTATTTGCAATAAACTACTATATACAAGTAGCTTTTGCATACGTTTTGTAATTTGTTTAACCGCTTAAGGTCGTAACATAAAACAAAACAAGTTGATATAAATGTATCGTAGATATCATTTGTTTCAACAGCCCCCCTTTGTGACTGAACATCTGAATTCATTGAGGGTCACAAAAGTGATAAAGGAACTGTCTTTGTGAGTTCAGAGTAATGTAACGAGTTGCGAGGAGGATAATATTGTCTTCCAGTGATCCATTTTGTCGAGCGTATATGGTTAGGACCAGTCTCTTGTTTTGTGAGGAAGTTAGCAAGCATAGTAGATGAAGTTGCAACTCCTGTGACTATAGTTGAAGACGAATGTAAGGAATGAAGATACGTGAGGGGAATATCAACGTGTTTAAGGTTTGCAGTAACCTTTCCAGCAGCAAGCATATCCCTGGTGCCTTTGTTGTCTTCAAAAATTGGAGTAGGCATGGAATAATTGAGGGAAAACGAAGGATAAACAGGAGAAGCTCGTGGTATTGCAACCCCTATTTGTCGTAAGAAATTCCGAATGCGAACAGCTCTTTTGGCGGCATTGTAGTATTGTCGCGTTTCAGCATCGCAAGCCGAAGTAGCACAACTTAATTGTTTAGTGGTTTTCCAGTCAATTGCAACACAATGCAAAGTTTCAACATGTCCTCCAACTGAATGTCTATTTTCAGCATGAGGAGCGAAAGAAATATCAACATGGCAACACAAGCAGTGAGGTATTTTGATTGCATCAGATGGTGAACCATTGCTTGAGTGAACAACAAGGGTAGTGTCCGAAGAGAAAGGTGTTCGAGGGTATACTAAAGGTACATTTGGGTGGGTCTTAAGATATTGAAGAACTCTACGAACGCATGTAAATGCTAAGCGATTAGGAGCCACCTGGAATACTCCAAGGCGGTTGACTGCATTAGCTAGGTCAGGCCTCGAGGCCTTCATAATATGACAAATCTGACCGAATATGGTACGGAAATCTCCTTTAAACTCAAGAGACAATTGTTTGAGTTCTGAAGGGAGCGCCGGTATAGTTTGGAGAACCTCCAAATCAAATTGTTTATCAGTGCGCAATGGGGTGTCAATTCGTGGGCATTTAGCATTGCGAGGAAGATAGAGATCAAGAATAGAAAGAATAAAGTCAGTTTGATCTATCGAGATAGCATGAGGGGATTGGATAATCCTATAATTGAGATAAAGAAGAGTATGACCGGTTTGCGTAGTGGTTCCAAAAGCCGCTTGCAATTGTTTTTGAAGTTGGTGGTATATTTCTTCATATTTAGTAAATAATAATATATCATCAGTCGATATAGCTAATAGAACTAAAGTATTCTTGTACATAAACACAAAAATCCCTTTATCTACCGAAGTAGGATGGATGTGAAGCTGTTTTAAAACGGCAGAAAGAAGTTCATGAAAGTCTCTACCTGCAGTTTTCATGCCTTGCATGTTCATGAAACATTGCAAAACATATTTGGTATTTTTCTGAAAACGATAATTTGGAAAACGTTGTTGAAACCAGTGCAAATACAGAGGAGGACAAGTCAAAAATACGGGCTTCGTATCTTTAGTCGGATAGCGAGGTGTATTTTGGAACGCATTATCCACATCTATTGTGTATGCGGTTAATCCAAATGATGCAGCTATAGCCACGCAAGTGAGGATTGTCCATGTGCTAGGAGTTGGACTGTGGCTTTCATCAAAATGGATCCCTTTTACCTGTTTTGACCCATCCGCACACATGCGGAAGTAAAAATCATAAATATTAGGTTGTAGAGTATTTTTGATTTTAAAAGCTGAAACAGCACGTAATACATGTGCGTTTTGAGGAAGTTCAGAAATAGGGACTGGTATAGAAAGAAGTCCAACTTTATGGTTTTTGTCGTATCTTTCGTACACGGCTTTATACCATATATCTTTATGGTCACCGTCAATGACATCACGCCAAGATGTCGGAGTAGGAGGTTTAAGAGGTGCCTGGAATGCGTATTTACATTCTGGAATGATAATAGTAGCTTTAGAGGACACTGGTCGAAAATTATCAAAATAATTACGTATCATTTGATAATTAGTGGCATTGGGACTAACACGTTTTGTCAGTGTGACTTGAAAACTTAAAATTTTCTGCGATCTCAAGAATTCAACGTACTCCAAAAAACGAGAGACTGTGATTGGTTCGTCGTTATGAATACCAACGAGCCATGAATTTTTCTGAAGAATTTTCTTACACCCAATAATAAACGGGCTATTTAATTCCATCGTATTAATAACTGGTAGACCAAATACTGAATCGTTTTCCATATTTAAACCCAACGGACCCGAAGCCGGGATACGAACTTCATATGTAAATAGCGTATCATGTGTGAAAGGTGTCTTAATCGTAGCTAAATTAGACTTGGTATGAGGGAGAATGACATTATGCAAGTCCGCATGTTTACGAATAAGTAAGGACCCTGGAGTTGTACAAGTAGCGCCCACTTGGTAGTCATCTACACGCGCATGATGTGCTCGTTTGATGGTTCTTTTGATAGGATCAAAATAATAAATAATAGCTGTAGATGCACCGTATCCTAAAAATAAGCCAAAGGAGGATTTGTGCTCTAATTTCTTAGGAGCATGATCGTGGACATAAATCGCTGCACCAAATATGTGCAATTTTCGAAAAGAAGGTTTCGTTTTACACCATTTTTCATAAGGTGTCACCGTATCCGGATATTTACACCATCTACGATTGACATAATTGTCATACAATAAAGCAAAACACCAAAATTCATCATCAAGAGCAGCAGCATAAAGAGATGTTTTGATTGCATCCGAGTCAGTACGATGACCTCTTTCCGTGATGCCATTCAAGTGGGACGCATATCCTCCTGTGGATTGCATAACCACTTGGAATTCCTCAACGAGCATTTTGTTGATATCGTACGATCTAGCAAGTTCACCGCCTTCATCAAAGCGGACAAAATGAATTTTCTTTCCTTGTGATCGAAGAGTAGAGATAATCCAACGAATAATATCAACAGGAGCACGTTTATTCCTGGTACAAAAGCGGTATGAATATTTACTGACTACGCAGTCACAAGACAAGTATGAAGTAAACCCTCGAATACTTTGTGTATTCATAAACGCAAAGTCCATTTGTAGCATTTGGCCGGGTTCAAGATGCTCCACTGATATGGTTGGATTCCTGGACAATTTAGGCATTTTGCATTTCATGCAAATTGGACAGGGACAAATAAGTGGTTGGAGATTAGAAGGTAGGTGGAGTAGAGAATTATGTTTAGCCATATGCATAATATTCTTAAGGTTCCTGCAACCAAATTTAAGGTGTGTAAGAACAGAAAGAAGTTTGGAAGAGGCAACATTGGAGGGATTGAGTTGTGATGATTCAATACCAGGTGAAGGAGATGATGTAAGAAGAGGTGAGTCCAACGAGGAATCACCATTGTCTTGGTGGACAATTGATTTTGCAAATGAAACATCATTTACAGGAGGAGAAAATTGGACAAGTGGCCGCCTAGTTGGCACATTTTTCTCATATTGAACTATCTTGGCTGTAGGTTTACGCGAGCGTGAAGAACGACGAGGAAGCGCAAGTGCAGCCGCATTTGCGGACAAGTATCCATCATCATCAGGATGAAGCTGGAGATTAGGAGCTCCATACCCATCATCATCATCGCGAATACGTTGCGGTAAGAGGGTGACGATGGGGACAAAATCTAATCCATTTTTAACTCGGAGATTCCCATCACTCGGGCGAAAAGCAAAATCTATACCAATTGGGCACACAAGGTGAAAACTACTCATTGCGTCATGAGCAGTCCCAATAAAACCATCATTCCGTTTCAATGCACTTGTTGATACAGTGCACGTCGGATTCATAGGCATGCATATAACATCATGCAAGACTATGGAATATCCATCGATATGAATATGCCATTCTCCGACGGAGTGAACTCTTACACGACTGCCTGAGACCTGCCCCAGTGTCTTATACCGTGTACGACGCGGCCTGTGAAGAAATTTGGGATTATTCACAATATGGACATTGGAGCCTGTATCAACATGTGACCAAATGACAAAATCATGGTCCGTAGGTACAAGATCCTGAATGAAATCTGTGGAAGCAAGTGCACCACGACTAATAGAAGTCGTTGTACGGCCGACACCTGCCACCGCAATGGGTCAACATTCCACGAAGGATTCATCATCAATCCCAACAGTAGCATGTGACGCTGCACCTTGAACTGTTGCATCAGTTGCATCAGCCATATTACATGTAGGAGCAACATGATGAACCATGTCATCAACTTCTGCTAAAGTTGACGCAGAAAGAACATCCATTTCAGGTTGGAAAACAGTCAAAGAAGTAGTAGACCTATCATCATCCATAAATGTGGCATCATCAAAACTAACTTTGTTAGCCTGTGGGAGACGCAGAGGAGGGGCTTGATTGATGTAGGAGGCTTCCACCACATCATCAGGGTGAAGAGCGTTATACTTCTGTGCGTTCCGCTTGAGCCAAGTTGGTTGGAACTTCTCACCCCTAACCCAACATCTCAATGGATGATGTCTGAGAAAACAGATTGGACATTTAGGGGCCGAAGGGCGACGACGGGAAGATGGCATACCAGTATGAGAAGAAGGAGCCAGTTCAGCCGCACTAGATTGAAGGACAATGTCCCTTGAGGTATGTGAATGGAGACGCTCATCATTGCGCAAGATCACTGGGTCTTGTGATAGAAACACAGAAGCTGAAGCAGCATGGGGAGAGGTGCCTAGAAAAATGATAGCATCAGTCGCTACTCCAGAATATTTAATGTAACTATGAATATCTGGGAAGTTGTAGCTAGAGAAAGGAACATCCGGGCCATGTAGAAGCATATGGGAATGAAACTCCCTATGAATAGGCGAGATGATGGTGAACAACCTTTCATTGAGCTTAAGGAGAGACAAGTATTTGGAAATCATAGCAGTAGGAGGAATTTTGTGACCTGAAAGTTGAAGTTTCCTGTCCATATCAACAAATTTCAACAACAATGAGTCCAATGTTTCTCCTTTAGCAAGAGAAAGAGAAGAAATCTCTTGAATAACATCAAGTTGGGGTCCGCCCATATGAGGAAAAACACCACCAAGGAGATTCAGAAGAAGAACAAAACCATCACGCTGGAACTGGTTGATTTTTCGTTTTTCGATGACACTGGCACAGTTGGAATGAATAGTCAAAGGCTTCATGAGATAGATACGAAGAGCCTTCGCCATAGACGTGTAACCGGCTAAAGCAGCTTTGTACACAGAAGAGTTCGAGTGCGGCAGGATGTGGGCAGCAAAGTCATAGGTTTGACTGAGCTCATCTAACTCAGGAAGAATATCACTCCTATCAGTGGCTACAATCATGCTTTGCTGGATGGTGTCATACCAAGAGCAAACAGCATCAAACGTCTCACTAGAAAGATGCAAATCACGGACTTCTTTGGTCCATTTGGACACATGAAACGTGACAACCGGTTTTGGAGTTGGAGGTACAAACGCAGGGCGATCAATGAAACAAGCGGGAGGCGTGTCCAGAGAGTCTTGAGGAGGAACAAATGGTTGGTGTGTAGAAGACAAAGGCTGCGACACCAAATCAACTGAAGGACGAGGGTCAGGAGGAGGCGACTCAGAGGACGGTGTAGGACCTTTCAGAACGTCACGAGGGAATGAAGACGATGTAGGAGAGGTTGCCGGAGGAAAATGGGGAACAGAGCTGGGATCGGACTTTTCAGAACGAACACGAGCGATACCGCTGAGCTCGGGGTCAGGAGAGGAGGCACCACGAGAAGACGGGCGCGTATCCGGAGAGGAGGGACGAGAGGATGACTTTAACTCCTTGGCGAAAGACAGAAGCATGTCACGAAAGAAACCGCGTTGTTCAACTTGACTGCGTTCGAACGCCTCAATAAAAGACGTTTCCATAGACACGGAAGAAGGAGCGAGTTTCGGAGCCAAAACTGGACCAGAAGAAACGTCTGGAACGTCAGGAGGAGAGGAGACGAGAGCAGCGGACTTGGTTGTATCGTTAGACATCACTAGACGAACAACAAAGGGAGCGAAAGAGGCAGAGGAAAAGTAAAAGAGGCGAAATAACCTGTAGAACCGATAGTTCTTGAAGAAGATCAAACTACTATTAAGTAATGTTTAATCTGTGAAAAGTGAGTTTATTTTAATCATCTATTTAAAATAACTATTTGCAATAAACTACTATATACAAGTAGCTTTTGCATACGTTTTGTAATTTGTTTAACCGCTTAAGGTCGTAACATAAAACAAAACAAGTTGATATAAATGTATCGTAGATATCATTTGTTTCAACAGCCCCCCTTTGTGACTGAACATCTGAATTCATTGAGGGTCACAAAAGTGATAAAGGAACTGTCTTTGTGAGTTCAGAGTAATGTAACGAGTTGCGAGGAGGATAATATTGTCTTCCAGTGATCCATTTTGTCGAGCGTATATGG
>Ga0209092_10004923_pt1 | contig 10925 bp, 8 predicted proteins | sample FraStrMetagenome_FD_187446 | JGI IMG/M metagenome (GOLD analysis project Ga0209092, IMG submission 187446) | Marine eukaryotic phytoplankton communities from Arctic Ocean - Fram Strait ARC3M Metagenome (SPAdes) (version 2) | ecosystem: Environmental > Aquatic > Marine > Oceanic | place: Fram... | reverse complement strand
ACGTAGAAAACACTACTATTCATTCCTAAGCCATACAATCGATAAGAAGGCATCAAAGAAACTATTTTGAAGACAGCAGAGCTAGTATTTTGCGTTTCTTTATGATCAAATGATTTATACAATCCAATTTGGTTGAGATAGCTTTCATTAGGATATATCAATCCTCCTATTCAACAAGTAATTCGAGAAAATGAAGTCACAAACTACGTCGATCAAATTTAGACAACTTTATTTTTCACTCATTCTTCATGCCATACTCTGTTCGTTTCTTCCTCGTCTATGCTATGGAGGAAAAGCTTATCCAGGAGGATGTGCAAACAAATTATTATCATATTACGATTATGATGAAACTTATTCATGGCCTCCTCCAGCTGATCTTTGCAGAACTTCAGAGGAATTTTGGCTACTGCGACGATTGGGAAATGGCAAATTCAGTGATGTATTTGAAGCTCTTGAGAAAAAGGATTCAATAGAAAGACAGCCTAATGCAAAAAACGAAAAAGGTTCAAACTATCGCTTAGTGGTAATAAAGGTATGTGTAACGATAAAAAAATGCAATGTCTCAAATCACTCACTAACCTCGAAATCTGAACAACCAATAATATTTGATAATAATGACTTATGCCAAATAAATTCAGTGTCTTAAACCTGTTGCACCTAGGAAAGTACGACGTGAAATTCTAGTTTTGACAAGAGCAGCAAATCTCCCAAATATGGTTCGATTACTTGGAGTCGTAACAAACTATCAAGGTGTGGATTGTGATAACTTGGACCCAAAAGCTAAAATAAAAAAACAGGATAAGAAGATCCAACCATACATGCCTGCTCTTGTCATGGAGCATGCAGGCATGGATTCCCGGTGGCTATGTCATGGTATTGGGAGAGACGATTTTTCAGCAAAGTATAATATGAATACAAGAAATGATAACAGCAACAGTGATGTGGAAAATGAGCAATACCTGACATTATATGAAATCAAATATTTTCTGTTTCATTTGTTGATTGCTTTGGATTCACTTCATTCTCGGGGAATAATGCATAGGGATGTCAAACCACGCAATGTGTTGATTATTCGTGGAAAACGATCCTCCAATCTGTCCGAGAAATATTACCAAAATAATGATGAATTGATGGATCAGAAACGTCGCCTGATGCTGATAGATTTAGGATTAGCTGATTTCTATTTACCAGGCACTCAATACAATGTACGTGTTGCAAGTCGGCATTACAAAGCGCCTGAATTGCTTGTGGGTGATGAAATGTACGATTATGCGGTTGATTTATGGGGCGTGGGATGTATATTAGCGGGGCTGCTTTTTCGTAAAGAGCCGTTCTTTAGAGGGTAAGTCGTTATGCTAAATTTTGTTATCGTCACGAGCTTGTCATGATTATAACAACATTTCACACATTATAATTCATTGAAGGAGGGATAATGTAGATCAACTTCTAAAAATAGCATGTGTACTTGGAACAGATGATCTAGTTTCATATTATTGTCAGAAAAGAAACATACCTCTGTCACAAGAGATCAACCAAGTCCTTTTTCCACGACAGCAACAAATAACATCACAACCTATACCGCAAGCTCAACGAAGATCATGGATACCATTTATACCTAAAGGTATACCATTTGATAAAAATTACAGGCAAGGTTTAGACCTTTTGGATAAATTGCTGGATTATAACCATGAAGCCAGATTAAATGCAAGGGAAGCAATGGGACATGTGTTTTTTGATGAAGTTCGGGATGAAATTAAGAATGAAATGATGGGCAACAACAAAAATACAACAATGTAGAAGAAGGCCGAATTCATCAAAAGAACGAAATATCGCTTTGAATTTGTGCAACTTTTTCTTGGATTTTGTATTATAATTAGACTTACATAAATGTGAATGTCGTGAGATAAATATAATCATTATTTGCTTTATCTTAAATAATACTTACAATAAAGAATTAAACGAAACCAACAGATGCGTTGTTTTGAGTGACTGGTTGGGATTGACCACTAGAACGATTGAATATTCCAAAAAAGTTATTTTTGAGCAAGGTAGTAGCTCCGAATTCTGTGCCCCTTGTCATAAGTCTTTGAAACTTAGCTTTCTGATCAGAACTACACTTCCAATATCCATAGACATTTGATCCAGTCATTGTAATTGCTAAGATAACTGTAATCATCCAACCGAAATGGAGTCGCATAAGAGCGGTAAAGAATAAGAAGCTCCAAATGACAGGAGTAGAGTACAAAACAGTCCAAAAGATACTACTGTCCACCGCATTTGGTGCATTCGAGGGGGCACTTTCAAATATCCATTCTGTAGTTGTCCCATCTTGAGCAAGTTTTGTCCACCATCTTAAGCCTACTAAAAGTCTACCAGTAACATTTTTAACAACCCAAAAGTCCATGGCGAGCAATAAAATACAACAAACGGTAATGGTGATAAAGTTCACTCCTTTGTTGTTTGCAAAAAATAATCCGTTGAAAATGTAGAGAAATAAAGCAAGGATTTTGAAAATACAGTGGAATATACATGCTACTGGATGTGCTGCCCCTTTGAGAATTTGTAGACGTAGAGGAGGATCTGACGATGATGTTAGTCCTACTGATTGTGCTGGATTATCGATTGGACCAGAACCCACGGCTGGTTGCTGTAACGGCGGTAGTTGATGTTGGTTTGGCATTGGAACATCTTGTGAAACATTCGAGTCAATTGACGTCATAAATTTAAGGTCATCCATAGCTTCGCTGCTAGGATGTTGTTGCAAGGGGTGATTTTCCTGCATCTTGCGTACTACTTTCTCTCTTTCTAGTCTTCACTTGTCCAAATGACTTCTAATTCCATGCCCCCCCAAAAAAATTTAACGCATGACTAACGTACCACTCTTTTTACGCAACTTTTTTGATCATGACCCAAGATCTCGTACTTATGAACATTTCAATCAAATTTCGTTTCATGATGTACGAATACAAAACTAATCTAAAGAATATGAAAGGATTCGCCACTGCAGCAACAACAACAACAACAACAACAACAAAAATAGTGGAGAATAAATATATGATCCCAAATTAAGCGCAGCGAGACTGTTATGAGTATGTATTGCAAATGTCTTTTGAAGAAATAGTCGATGAAAATTTTGTCCCTGCACTATCGCATTTTTCATTGCATGTATCTAACAATTAACTAATTGATAAAAGGCAGAGATTGTGAGCAATATCAACAATGAAAAGAATGAAATTGTTTGAAAGAATGATTAAAAAGGCATCCGTAGAGATATGAATAAAATGACCTTATTATTGTGGAAAATAGCTTCTTCAAAGCTTAGAACTTCATCAGAAACTTAAGTAAACTCATCTAATATTTATTCAGTTATTCTTGAAATGAATCCCAACTTATTTATGAATAGGTATTGCATTATATGCATATGAATAATAATTATTTTTCAGAAGATGAAACTGTTAGTGCACCATCATCAGTAATTACATTGGAAACTAAAAAATGGATGAGATTTATGATGTTAACGTCCCCTTCTTCGATAATAACCATTTTTAGTATTTTTTTTATTTTTTCGAAATTGTGAGACTACTGCTGTATCCAACAAATTAGCTAATTAATACCTTTGATTATAGCGTAGATAGAAGGATTCTACATGTTCTAAGATACATTCAATACTAGTACATTTTTACGTACTTCGATTTTTTCCATTTTGTCAAAATCATTCCTCGTGTCAAAACCCTACGTAAACTCACGTTGGTAAATCCCTTGCTATGGTGATGTCTATATTCATTCGTTATCTTATAGCAAGCCAAATAGCAGTGTTGTTGAATATCAACACCGCATGATACCATGATAGCTACAATGGCTATCACCAAATCAGGTGGCAGGAGGCTGTATTCTCGTATGATGAACATGATGAGCACCATTATAAGCTCAATGGTAATCTGTACATCAGGTTTTTCATTGCAACACACTTTGATTTTGAATCATCGAATGACACCCTTCTCGGGTGGAAGGAAGATAAACTTACATCATGATTGCATCAGCACTTTATCCGACGCTAGTAAAATGAAAACAAACGCAGGAAACCCTTATATGTCAGATAGAAGAAAGTTTTCTTTCCCGCATTTGCTCTCAACTGTCAGCAACGACGTTAGTGATGAAATGATGAAGGGTATATCATCCATCGATGCATCTAATGATCGCTTGGAGGGGATGTTGACAAGTTTACGAGAGGAGAACTTTTTTCGTCTTTACAGTGTAGATATTCTAGCCAGCTGTGAATATTTGCCTCAGGAACTTTTTGAGTGTTACAGTGAATCTTGTGAGATCTATCCTATTGATGAAGATGAGGTTAGTTTTCGAAAAGTTTCTTTCCAAAATCTTTTTTTATATCGCTTCTTCCATTCCAACACCATTTTTTATACTGCTTTTTGTGCAAATGTGAACGTGCTTGGAACAATCAATTCAACATTTCCATCAATTGCTTTCAAATTACTCAACAAATCTAATAACAAATTATAATGATGATGTCATAGATTCCAGAAGATATCAGAGAAATGGATGCGCATGAACATGATTTTGAACTGGACGGATGGGCACGTATGGATATGCCGTCTGAAGATTATTATGATACAATGCAATTTATGGAAGAATATACTGGGTATGATGGAGCAGATGTCTGGAAATTTATACACAATCGCATTTGCTTTCAAGAAATCAATGAAGATGATGAAGATTGGAAAGCTGATTTCAACAAAGCAGTGTCTGGATTACATTCAATGATCTCAGCGCAAATTATTAAAGGAATTGAAGAAAAAATCGAAAACAATGACCTAGGTGAAGATGACCAATGGACAGACCCTATTGTAGAATATGAACGGAGACTCAGTCCAGACGGAGAAAATAAGCATGCTATGGATAATATGTATTTTGGTTATATGCTGCTCTTGTCAGCTGTATCAAAGGCAAGAACTCGGCTGTTGCAAGATTGTGACTCTGGGAAAATTGATATGAATGCAGCAAACAAATTAAGGCCTGTTCTTGAGTTCCCTTTGCTAGATGATCCTAACATTGGAATTGCATATATTAAATTGCATGATCATGCTGTTCAAGATCAAGACTCTATGGCCGCACTTTGGGAAGCTAGGATGCGTACTCGGGAACTCATGAGAATTATGAATTGTGTTCAATGTAACAAATGTCGCTTCCATGGAAAGATTTCTGTATTAGGTTTATCCACTGCTCTACTAATACTGCTTGGAAGTAGCGGTGAAGGTGGCGATGCTACTCGTATCCACCGTGTGGAGCTCGCAGCGTTGATGACTACGCTTTCCAAATTTTCCTCTGCTATTCGATACTGCACAAAACTATCGACTGAAATCTCGTGATTGTAACGAAACATAAATTTGACAAAAACAAATTGAAATATAAGTCAACCACTTTTTTGCTAAAGTATATCTTTTGTTGCTTTTATTGCATATTCATTTTATGAAAAAAAGATTTTTGTCATAGTCTCTAGAGTGCATGACGTAATTCATAGTGAAGAGAACATTTATGTAGCACAGGAGCACTAAAATCCCATTTTGGGACTTCTCATTTATTTTACGCATAATTTTGCTTTTGCATGAGAAATATGCTCATGGCTTTCTCTAGCACAATCTCCAACATTAAATGACCGAAACAAAACACTATCGTGTTGCAATAATTGGTGCTGGTGCTTCTGGCCTGACGTGCGCTCAAACATTAATTACAAAATATAAAATCGATCCATCTAACATCGTCATATTAGAGGCTAATGATTATGTTGGTGGACGTGTTCGAACCTCCATTCATTCAGTGCCAACTCTGACTCTTAAAGAACAAAGTCATCATGTCGTCCAAGTCGATGGTACTGAATCTGAAACTTTTGTGGAAAAGGTTGAACAGGTGTATGTGGATGAAGGTGCCGCATGGGTTCATGGAACAGGTACAGCAGAAGAACCAAATCCAATTTTTCCTTTAATCCGGTTAGCAGGTGGAGATATCACGCCTATTTCACCTTTCAATCAAGGTACTGAACCTAGGAAAATGCTATACCAAAAGATCAATTTTAAATCAGAACAACAAAAAATTGTTGGTTCTTATAATATGGGTAGTGGACTTGACGAAGAAAGACATTACGATGAACCATCTTCTCTTCTTGCTTTGTTCTTGGACGGAAAAGAACTCTCCAATACACCCTCCGCTCAAGCAGATGATCTAAAAATCAAAGCTTCCATAGCAGAAAAGGAAATCCTTGACAAGTCACTAGAACTGTACGAGAAAAGAATGTCTCAAATTATAAAAATTGGTAATCTTGCATATGAAGCTGGTGAAGGAATGCTACTTTCTCGAGTTACTTTAAAACAAGCACTTGAAATAATGAAAGAAGAAGAAAAAATAAATAAATCAAGCAAAAAAGAGAAATCAAGCAAAAATATTAAAAAATCTATGAATGAAAATGAATTCGTTTTTAGGAACCTCTTTAGAACTTTATTGCTTCCAAGCGGGGAACAACGAAAACCATGCAAAAATGATGAATCAAAACTGATTGAACTAGTCGCTGGATTTCATATGCATCTCTTTGAAACATGGCACGGTGCTGGATTGCATCAGTTACCTCTTGATGCGTTTATGGAGAACGAGGAAGATGAAGATAATGCAAATTCTTGTAATCATTATAATTGTCAAGACGGGGACACTTTAGGTGAGAGAGATCCAGGAGATGGAAGTTACCCGGGCCCACATGCAATTGTAAAAAGTGAAGGAGGTATGTCTTTAGTAATAAAATCATTACTTAAACATGGTGTGGAATCCTGTGTTTACACGGAAGAAGAAGTGGTGGCAGTTGAATGTGATATCCCCAATTACGACCAAAATGATAAGCAGAGTCTGGTTCATTTAAAATGCAAGTCAGGACTGAAAGTGGACGCCGATGTGTGCATTTGCACCATTTCTCTAGGATGCTTAAAATCATCATTGCGAAGAAACGACGATAATATCGTGAAAAGTTGGAATAGAATATCATTTTCCCCAAAGTTATCTAAAGATAAAATAGATGCTATCCAGACGCTTCAGATGGGAATGTACAAGAAGGTCTTTTTAATTTTTGATAAAATATTTTGGCCTGTTAATAAATTATTTCTCGGCCTTGTAAGACAAAGCAGAGAATGCGCGTCCCCAAAAATTGAAGAAGACGACAATTTTAATGAAGAAGAAATTATAGATATTGGAAATTACTTAATGATTGACAACCTTTGGGTGCATAGGGGTTTACCATGTATGGAAGTTACCCTTGTAGGTGAATCCGCGGAAAATGCAGTTCATAAACCAGATGGACAAATCAAGAAGGCTGTATTAAATTTTGTGTTCGATTCTTTTATTCCAAACAGAGAGGATTTCGTTAAATTTCCGAAATGCATAGATTGTCACATCACTCGATGGGAAGAGGATACATATTTTAGGGGTGCTTACTCATATTATTCTTATAACGCTACTGAGAGGCACTTTGAAGCTTTAAGGGCAACAGAATGGGATGGCCGATTGATTTTTGCTGGAGAAGCATTAGATTCAGTACATCAGGGAAGCTTGCATTCAGCAATTCTTAGTGGTAAGGAAGCTGCAGATAAAGCAGTGAAAATTGAGAGAATCAAAGACTCATAGAAAATAAATTGCGTGTTTTTGAAGGGATAATAATCAGCAGTCAAAAGATTTATTATTTGCAATTTGATCTATCGACCCATGAATAAATGGCTCCTTTTACGAACATGAATGGAGGTGCCACAAAACGTAGTCGAGAAGAAGGGTCGCGCCCAATATCATCTAAAGATTTCATATGTAAAGGTCCTAAAGTAGTCCGATTGGATATTAGAATAGAAGAGGCTTCTTTTATGTGCTTTTCATTTGTACATTTTGTAACGATTGGGACGCCTTGCTGAATATTCCATTTCATCAATACTTGCGCTTCAGAATTACTAGTCTCATTTGCAATTCTTACCACCGTAGGATGGTTTAGCAATTTGGGTGATCCATTTCCTAGAACTGAATGTGCCTGCATTATTATACTATTACTTCTGCAAAAATCTAATAATTTCCATTGAGGGCACAATGGGTGCCTTTCCACTTGATTGACAACAGGACAAGTAGTTTTGCACATAGGCAAGAGAATTTGAAGCGCTGAAATAGAAAAATTAGAAACACCTAGATACTCGCAAAGGCCGTCTTCTTTCAATAATTCTAACTCTTCCCAGACTTTCTGGAGTGTCTTTTCTTCAAAAAATTCACAAGGCCAATGCAACAAGACTAAATTTGCCTTTTTCAGTCTCAGTTTTTTAAGACTTCCTAGGATCTCTTCTTTAACCTGTATAGGAGTTACAGCTCTTTTCGGTACCTTGACAATCAAGAATGTGCTTGGAATTAAACCTTGTCCAATCATTTCTTCATTATTATATGTGGGTGCTGTGTCAACAGCTTTTATTTTCCATTTTAGAGCAGTAGAAACGATAGAACTTGCAATACGCTTACCTACTTTTTGAGTTCCAAGTGTCAACGTTGGTATCGAATCTTGTTGTTTAGAATCATCGGTGCTTTTCTCGACTCTTAATAGAGTCGTAGTTCGAATTGGAGGTAGGTGCATATGTTCTGTCACATAAGATGAAAAGCAGTATCGGTATTTCTCACTCAAAATCTCAACATCAGCTTCATTTCTGACAATACTGATGAAATCTACATTTTCCTCGTACGTTGGCACCACCAATTGATTCCAACACCTATGCAAAATCGAAACTCCATGATTTCCCTCTACTCCGGCAGGATGATTTACCCTATCTCGCACACGTGCTTCCATTACTTTTTTGGGAGGCTGAAACAAAACTATATGTACCGGAACAGAGCATTTCTTAGCAATTTGAATAAAATGCAAACGCTGCTCTGGGGTTAGATGCATACGATCAACAATTACTGATACGGTATGCTTGGATAATGCTAAAAACGCAGCTTTTTCCACTTCCTCTCGTTTCCCCGGTTTTTTAACTTTCGATCCGTTACCATCCTGTGAAAGATGTATCCAAGGATTCTTTTTACTCGTATAAATTTTAGATGAACTATTTGTATCCCCGTTGAATTTTATTAAGGTTTCTGCAAATGTTGATTTACCCGACCCTTGAGCGCCACACAAAATGAGCATTATGGGTCCCTCAAGGTAACCTCCGAACAATGCTCCATGCGTTTGTAAAGTTGATTGAGGTGGGTGCTTGTAATTAGATAATGGAATTGCTTTGGATTCGCGCTCCTTCCTGTATTCAAAGGCACATTGTCCAAAGATTTCACGAGGATGAAAAAATCTCAACGTGATACCTTTCAGCTTCCCAACATTCTCAGCAAATAATTTGTCCACCGCTTTTGATCGATATTCATCATCTTTAGAAACATCACTTCTCCATGTACCATCATTTCCATCGGAATCTCCAACGTAAAAACTATCTTTCAAATCAAATGAAACCCCATTATTACATTCCTTCTCGCAAATATCCCACATTGTTGGATTTGGTTTATGCAATCCTGATTTAGTGGAGGTACTTATTACAGCTAACAAAGGACGTTGAATTTGATTAGCTAACCAATTGAGTAAACCTTTTATTCGTTCAGCAGTTTTTCCATGAATAGCTGAGCGAATACCCCCTTGGTTTGAAAATATGACTAATTGATAATTGTGTTTGTCATATAGTTGTTGAAAACTGTGAATTATTCTGTCGTTCCATAATTCGTAATGATGAGGTTGAGAGGGATAATGAGCGCATCGCCAAATTAGGAGTGTATTGTCCAGATCAAAAGCAGCTGCTTTTGTACGGGAAGAACTAATTATATCTCTGCGAATGATTAAGTTGTTGGAGCTGGATATCCAAACAGCAGAAGAATCAGTTGAAAGAAATTGAGGAATAATAGGATCCGGAATGTCGTCAACACAAGTTCTGCCGAAAATACTCTGTAACATTTCTGCTAGATTTTCAGATACACATTTGTGTCTTTTTCTATTATTTTCTGGCCTTTCCCTAGAAGAAATGTTATTTTCTACAAGATTTCTTTTTGTAGAAGACTCTTCATTTTCAGGTAATAAAAGATCTATAGATCCGTCTGTGCTCGAACCTGATAATACGGAACCTGAATCGTCTTGATTCTCATGCATTTTGATTCTTCGCTTTCGGTGTTAGTTTTATTGTGAACCGAAAGTAATAATAGCAAGGTTCCACGTGCATTATATACCCCTTGTCACTTAAATAAGCGGTGTGACCTTCTCTACAAGAAATTTTACGGTTTTGTTGTAAGGGTTATGCTTCTCTATTCACAACGAGAAAAATAAATCGTTCCTCTGCTGTCAGTTTCCAGATCAGTATTTTAAATCGTATTTTCTCCTTCACCATAAGATTTTTTTCATTTGATTCAAGTCCATCGTAGAAGATTAGGACTTTCACCCTATCTTCTTTTGAATGGACAATTAACGTATCAATAAAAAATATCAACAGAATGAGCTTGCTCTAGGAGGACAAGTGGGTAGAGGGGTTTACTGCTGGCAACCTCACCCAAACATTATCCATGCTTGATAATACCCACCGGTCCTGTCAACCGGGGATGTTGGAACCCTTGTTGCATTTAGTGATTGATACGAAAAAAACTGCGATGGATGAACATATATAATTTTGACAAGCAAACAACACATAGATTAAGAAAATTAAATAAATACTTGCAGTTTCTTTTTGTAAAAGCTTTCGTGATACAAATTGGATGATTCAAATCATTGCATCTATAATACGTTTGATTGAATCGCTCATTACTTTTTTCATGTCAAAAAGTTGTGTTTATCTAGTTTCCAAAGAATTTGTTTGAAGCTGTTAAATTTTGAATTTTGAGAAGTA
>Ga0209092_10004921_pt1 | contig 10926 bp, 2 predicted proteins | sample FraStrMetagenome_FD_187446 | JGI IMG/M metagenome (GOLD analysis project Ga0209092, IMG submission 187446) | Marine eukaryotic phytoplankton communities from Arctic Ocean - Fram Strait ARC3M Metagenome (SPAdes) (version 2) | ecosystem: Environmental > Aquatic > Marine > Oceanic | place: Fram... | reverse complement strand
TCTTTGATTTCCTCATTCTGAATATTTTCTATTGACTCATTTCTATATTCTTTCCAATTAGTCGCGTGATGCCTTAGGACAAATAGATCTTTGTGCTGATCTTCATGATATGCAATGCAAATATTTCTTATTTTAAGTGTAAATACTTAGAACATACAAGTAGAGGTTCTTAGTATACACTAGCCCATTACTTAGGACTTTTTGTTAGTTTTATTTAGACAATCAAAATAATTATTAGGGCACCCGGTAGGGTACGTGCTAGGGCCCACTTCTTTTTTACCTTCAATAAATTTTTCGTTCGCTAGTTCAGTCCCGTATTTTAATCCCGTAACTCGGCAATTTTGATCTTTCTCAACTGACGTCATTCGAAGCTCATTTGGTAATTTTCCTCGTTCTCCAGATAATGAAAATTTCATAAAACTTTGTGAACAAATCACATGACTTCTATCCATATTTTGACAATTTATTGTCGTGCACGCTCGCAGTTTTCGAAGGTAAGATTTATGATTCAACATGACATTATTTCTCGATTGCGTTGATTGAAAAGATAAGTTTTGTCGCAATGTTTGCCTTTTCACATCACTTCTGCTGTCACTCTCTTGTTGCGTCATCGCTTTGATTGTACTGTTTACCCTGTTTGCACCCGTTTTCAAAATTCGCTGTGATCGTTTCTGCTGAGACTTTACTTGAGGTAACGCGTTTGAGATATGTTGTAGCTGCTTACATGAAGTAGTTGGGTCACGATTCCTTTTCTTCTCATCTTGCGCATTTGCACATTTTTGAAGGCTAGCTTCGTCAACCACTCTTACTTGGTGGAAGAATCCATTTGCTTGCTTGACCACTCTGCTTCCACTGCTCCCTCTAAAAGTTTCGACCTCCTCCTTTTGTTTTGGTCGAATGATTGATGAATCTGCATTGCAATTCTCATGTATGACTTGTGGACTAGTTTCGATTTCAACTATCTCACACATTTCCATTTCATATTCCCCACAGCTATCTACCGACCCACAGGACGATTCCATATCCTCTAGCATTTGTTGAAGTTGTTTCGATCTTCCATGCTTATAAGGTAGATCGATGAATGGAGGTTCTTGTACCACAATTGGTAAGTCATCGGGAAAAGCAACACTTCCTTCACTGATTGATTCACTGCTTAAGATAAATTGATTTTTGCCCTTATCAGACACACTACCAGAGTTATACCCAGTATTATGACTCAGATTCAAGATATTCCACAGTCTTCCTCTAGTACCAGTGGCTCTTTCCATAAAATACTTCGCAAACGTATCTTCATTTGCATTGTCACTTGATCCCATCGATGATGCATCATTGGTTTCACCAATACTTTCATACGACGAAATTTCATCGATATTCTTTGGCTGGGATAGTAATTCATTTTGATTATGTTGCTCCTCATTTACTTGATATTCATGAATAGACGTATCAGGAACCGTATTCCAATTGACGCAGGACATCTCATCTTCTACCGATGCTTCTCCAAAAATTATTTCTTCAGTCGTTGCACTATTCTTTTCGACTTCTTTGCATTTGTGTAAGCCCAATTTTCTCACAAACCAATTTTTTATTTTTCCCATTGGCTTCATTGGAACGGAAAAATTTCGACCTTCCCCAGCTTGTCTGCTTTGTTGCACGTATTCCATATTTGAAATGACCACCTTAGATTGTTGACTTATATGAGAAGGTTTATACATAGCGGTCTCCACTGATAATTGCACATTTTCCTCATCATCCCTTATGAGATCATATTCAATTTTCTCCCAAGTCATTGTAGTTGCCGAACACTGTTCCCCAGATTGGCATAGTGGTTGTTCGCTTCCAACACGTAATTGGTCATGTGCAGGTTGCATCTGGCATAGCCTTACATTGGCACAACTTTCTTTAAATGTAAGTTGTTTATACGACTTAATGATTGTTGGTGGTCCACATGTCACTTTCTTATGATACCCATCCGCAGGTAATTGTATCCATTTCTTTATATCTTGCCTCGTTGCATCTTCATTTCTTGCCTGTATATTCATACTCACTAACACTCTTTCTATCCATCCATTTAGATTCCGGACATTCGCTTTACGAAAGAAATCCCCATTCCTTTTGAATAGATGTGTGTCTTCAATTCCTACCTTCCATGGATTCTCTCTCAGTGTTGTTCTCAGCTGCAATGCAAGAGTGCGAACCTGTTGCTCTGTAGACAACTCACTCTGCGTTTGGAGGTACTCACAACGAGTTTTCCACAAGTTGGCACTAAACGTCAATAGCGCTCTCACAAAATTGACATTCCATTCATTTTGGGTAAGTCGTTTTCTATCACTTGGTATTTCCTGATAGTATTTCCTTTGGACTTCACCAAATTTATGTGAAATTACTCCTGCAAATAGGTTTTCATAAAGGAGATTACCCTGGTCACGGAAAGCTTCATTGAGCATCGTCATATCACCATCATTACCCGGTACAGTTACACTAAATCCATTCATCCACTGTCGCAACATTGAAAAAATCCTTTGTTGGAGGACTGGGTGAGTTCGGACTCGAGTCAAAGATTTTTTCAAAATTATCATTTGTGATTCCTTTGCAACCATCGCTGTCGCACTTTTACATTGGAATACATGTTGCCAATTTTCCTCAACATTGAGACACATTGGACACATACTAGAAGTGCTGAACCCATTTCTTTTCATGATTTGCATAGTTGGGATTTGTTTATGCACAATTTTACAGAAATTGCCTTTGTGCTCTCCTCTCATTCTTTTAAGGGCCACACGAAAGGCCCTCCACTCTACATTACACATCCATTCATGCTTAATCTTCCAGAATCTCGCTAATTGGGTTTCCACCTCGTATCCGAACGAAAACGTTATTACCTGTGGTACTACATTTGTAACCGGGCGGCTCAAGGGCAATCGGAGGGAACATATTTGAGCATCCAAGAACGGAACATCATCCATATGTTTTCCGCACCTCATATCAGTATAGACCCCCCCTGCATACTTATCCGCCAAGCAATTCAACTTAGCATCAATCGTCAACTCTTCAAAGGGCATTTTTTCATCCTGGTGAGCTCGAACATGTATCAACTTGAACTTAACTTTTGACGTTCGAAGGACATGCTTAAGTTCTAGTTTCATGTCAATATTATTTTCTAATGCATTTTTTGTGCTTGGCATTAAAGTTTTTTGCATATCAGATATTGCATTGCTACTGTCCGTATATATAGGTATATCTCCTTTCAATCCAAAATCAAGACCTTTCTCTTCCGCCATAACACTAATAAAGGTTGTAACTGCCAGCAAAGCTGCTAACTCAGGTCGTAGCGAACTGGCGTCATCTTTGGCATAATTAACTCTCCCTCGTCCCCTTATTATCGGCACACCTTCATCTGTAGCTATAATCCACGCTTGGGCACCTTCCTCGTCCCGATTGGCTCCATCCGTTGCCACCAAACATTTTTTTTTTGCACAATATCTCCTAATTTCCTCCTTATCCCCCATATATTCAATGTTTCCCCACATGCTCTCATATTTCCTAAATGCACTTGACTTTGCCGTGGTGTCAACATGTGGGGTTTTTAAATTTTTTTTTTCTACAGTTGCTACAATCATTGGGTTGCCTTTACGATCCCTTCCCACATCAGCCCATCTACTGAACTCTACATTTGCATCCATTGCACCTCTTTCCATTAAAACGAACTTCATGTTTCTTTTAACATACACCCTATTGTCACACTTCAAATACTTATTTTCAGCTTCTGCATATTCCCATTTCCATACCTGATGAGACTCATGCACCCATATTCCTAGTGGACGCTTCTGTAATGCCAAATTCAAGATGGGACACACTCTCGTAATCCACAATGTTTCCCAAGCTTTTATAGGTTGCTGTCGACAAAATTCATACTTACTTGGTCTCGTACACTTCCCATCTTTAATGTCCTGTAGTAACCTCTTACCCCTAAGGTCTGTTACATCCGATAACATTAATAATTTAAGATGTTGCCTATACTTATTTATGCCAAATAATTCCTTAGTACTGAATCTTCCATCTTGAACCAAAACATCCATAATAAATCGATCATTTTTCCTTTGCAAAGGCGCTATCACATTCAATGCTATGTCAAATTCCAATTCCTTGGTATCACAAAATTCCCACAACGATTTACACCAAGTTTTAGTTGCTAGGGAAGAAAAAGTCTTATACGGCAAATTGAAGAATAGCTTACTGGATCCACATTCCAATTGAGTTGTTTGCATTGAGATCAATAACAATTTAGCCGTTGTATCCTGTTTCCTCAAGTGCATAAAGAAAAATTTTATTTTTTCAATCCCCATGATATCATATATATGTGTCATATTTAGGCCACCATGCTGATCATTCGCATAAACTAATGTTCTCGGGTAGTTTTTGTTCATGAATTGTGAGTGTAGCAATATCGGATTGACTATTTTCATAAGTTTGTCACATTGTTTTTTAGAAAAGATATACACCGGCAACCTGTACCGAATTTGGCTTAGTAATTCCGACTCATACGATTTTCGTATGAGTTTCGCTGGCAAGGTAGAGTGTCTCATTCTATTTGCCCATGACCTCATAAAATTCTGTATTTGTATGTATGCCTTATTTTGAATGCCAAGTGGGTTAACCCAGCATCCCAGGGTTTTATGTTCTTCATACGATTGCATTTTCCGAAATTCCCTCACGACCCCATCACATTGTTTGAGACATATTTTTGATTGATTACACGTATCTCGCTTCTCCACCTGCATCCCATTGCGTATTTCCCACTGAATTTGGTAATAATGTGACTTATCTGCAGCCACCATTCCTCCCGTCGTTTCAACGTAATCACTATGCTTTTGGCAATTATGTTTTGTTTGATCCATTATGCTAACACACTCCTTGCTCTTATTATTGCAACCACATCCAGTATCATCAACAAATTTATCCTGTTGTTTTTTTACTATAAGTTTTGATATAGGACTTTTATATATCATCCCAACACATGATTTTTTTTTACATTTCGCAATTGTGTCGCTTGAAATTAACCAACCTGGACCAGACCATGCTATTCCTTGCCCTAGGCCAAACAGCTTATTGTGTTCTTCATACTTATAAAATTTTTCAGATACACCATAAGCCGTTTTCACATAAAACTGCTGTGCCTCCACAAAATCGATCATGAAATTAGCATCTTTTTTATGGAGCCCCAATTTAATACGCGCTTCCGCTGCCACTAGCCTCGCTAACTCGCGATCATAGTTGCTCTTCATATCGATATCATCATATGTTGCATCCACCATCGTCGCCCTATTAATATCATAGTAAAGGATCTTATTAAGAACAGCCGACTGCGCCTGCCTATTTTTTCTTCCTCCATATTGATCATCGCTCATATTATGAGTTTTCTCCGCTATGTACATTAGTTTTTGAGCCCAAAGTGCCTTTGCCAAGGCATTTACTTCTGGTTCGACTATATGTAGAGGCCTTAATCTATGGATTTTTGGCGTTCCCTCATCTTTAGGAATGAGAACCGTCACCGTTTTCTTCCACCTATCTAACAAGATTCCTTCCCTAAATGCAATGTTCATAACAGCATATATATCACGAAATATTTCAGGCTCTTTATCTTTAAGCGTTTTAAAGTGGCCGTAATGTCGACCAGATGGCGACGTAGTCGTTTTTTCCTTCACACGGTCTATATGTTGCTCCCATTGTTCAAAAGTATAGCAAAATGCCTCAAGGTGTTTTACTTCTCGTGGCTGTTTCATCGCCTGAAAATACTCCTGCACTGCAATTGTTTCATTTTCTAGGCATTCATAATTTTCATTTCTCATATTTTCAATAAAAGAATCATTTACTAATTGGTTACTCCAATAAGTATTCGTTAACGGAGTTCCCCCTGCCTGTCCAAAGTGTTTACGCATACAATCTAATGTCAATTTTTCGATCATATCTCGATCCTCTATTTCAATCCACTTCTTCACATCTTTCCCATTCTTTGCTCGCATTCTCTCCCAAATTACATTTATATCCATATGGTCTACGCCAGGCAAAATGTATTCCGTTTGCGCTGGTATTAGAATTTTCGATATACCCTGGTTTCTTCGAATTGCTTTAGTATTTCGAATTAAAGACGCTTCTTTTCGCTGCTTTTCAATGTGCTGAAGTTTTTTTAATTCTCCTGCATACGATGACCCTGGTGATTTTTCGATTTTCTCCAGAATTAATTCATCAATATGTGCTCGCCTAAAGTCGACATCATTCTTCTTTATATGTTTGATTTCCTTTCGTATTTTTTTGAGTTCATTTTCCTCAAACAAGAGCTCCTTGCTTATTTCAGCATAATTGCTCTGCAACGTTACTCTCTTTAACTTGCTAATTCTCTTCTTGCAATTTCTCTCAGCAACAATTGCAATACCTAGTTTTGGTGACCATTCGTGTATTGCCGTCTTATTTGCATTAGTGCACCTTTTTTCTGACCCAGCAAGTACCTGACTAATCTGTAAATCAATATTATTTAACATCGAATGGAGCAATTCTTTACACATAATAGGTGCATCTGTGTTCAATTTTTGTATTTTCTCATGTAGCCCCCTAAGAGACCACTGTGCTTTTACATTGTCACAGTAAGCTTTAGTTCTTTTTGGAATTGATGCCTGTAAACGACGGAAATTCATTTGCGTAAATTCAATTGGCGGGCTATCAAGGATTTGTTTCATATCAATATCCACATAAATGCCTCTATGGTCAGAGTCCATAATAAATTGAAAAGGAGCAAGTCCCCCCTTTTGTACAAGGGATAGTAACGGGCCACTCAACCATATTCCATCGATTATGCTTTTTCCCCTATTATACGATCTATATTTTTTTCCATCACTATATGGATGTGCATTTATGATTCCTATGCTTTCCAATTTTTTCCCAAACTCCGCCTGGTACACATCTTCATTTAGATCTCCCATGAGAATAATCAACTCTTTATTTTTTATGTCAGCATGTACATCCTTCATCAAAGCTTCTACTATATTTTTCCTTGGATTGACAATTTTGTGTTTTTTTACATTGTGTTCTCCCTTTATAGGTGGCGCTTCATCATTATTTATTGTATTCAATTTATTGTATTGTTGGACAAACGCTGTAGTGTCTCCGAGATTAGTTCCACTATTTTGGGACACCCTATAGAAGGTGTATATTTTTATAGTTCGTAATTTACCTTTAAATCTCATCCAGGTATATCTTCCTAACGAATCACTACCTTTCCCTGCATAACGCCCTGCCAACTTATTCATCGCAATAGATATGACACCCCCCGGCTGATAACACGCATCCTTACAATATCCGCTTGTGTTAGTAATACACATCTTCGCATTTGGGTGTTGATATTCTACAACTGTAGTTAATCTTTCACGCACAAAATGATTATTACTATTTAAAGTCGCCTCAGGCAACGCTAGAAAATCAATATCATTTTCATTAAATTCACTAAGCTCACTACGAAAAATTCGAAAATCATCACGCGCCGATACTCCATTTGGATTCTGCAGCCACAACCTTGTAGCATTACTATTCTTCCGCTTCATTCTCCCACCTTCCCATTCATCGTCCGTCTCCCAGAACGTAGAGAATTTCGTCTTCTTACAAATTCTAGGACCACTGTCGCCATCCAGTCTATGTTGCATTGGGTCACTTTTTGCATATGGATTAGGCCTAGGAACGATCACATCCTTATGCGGTTTCTTTTTATGATCAGGAATAGGTGCATCCTTACACACTGTGCTCAGAGCCACATACGCCTCTTGAATAAGTTTCTTTGACTTGTTGTGTGCTCCTCCACTAATATCTTTACTCCTTACTACATTTTCCACCCCCTGTACCCTCTCAACACAACGCCCTCCACGATGTGTTTCTTCCACAGGTTGCATTAACCGCATTTCCCAGCAACAAGGGCACTTCTGTGGTACTCTCTTGGGCCGGTACTTTCGATTTTATTCATGAACAGTGTCATGTATTGGTCCAACTTAGTATGGACCTGGTTCATTTTATTTTCAAAGGAACTAGTGATATTCTGCGTATGGACAATTTGCATCTCCTGAATTTTCCCGAGGAGAATTTCCTCGCTTTTTTGCATACGTAATTCGGTTTGACACTCAAGCTCCGTTAATTTTGCTTCCACCTGTGCCTGTAATTCATGCATTTGCTTTTGGAGTTTTTTGTTAAAGTTTTCCTCCCACATATTTTGTTGAACTTGGTTAGTTGAAGGGGATTCAAGCGCTTCTAACCGTTTTAAGATCATCTCCACTTTAACATTGTCTTGGGTCTCCTTGATAGACGTAGTTCTTGCCTTCTTTACATTTGCATTTAGTGTAATAGGAGAAGCTTCACTAAATTGCGAATAATGAAGATTCATTCTATTTTGCCTCAAAGGTGGAGCTTTACTTGCTTCTGCATAAGACATATATTTCGTGTTCACCTGTCGTACTGCACTGTCCATATCTTGCGGATTACCCTGGAATTTTCGTTTTAAGAAATCAGCATATTCACCTCCTTTTTTAGACATCGAGTTGCCTTTTTCTTCAAATCGAATTTTCTCTTTGTCGAATATTGTCACTAGGTCCTCATCTTCAAAGTGCTCCTTCGCATATTCCTTAAAACCTTTGCCAAAGAGTTGTTGAACAGTATCTGCATGATTTTCATCATATATCAAATGAAGTGTCCCCGTCGGACCCACAACACATGCATCCAGAAATGGCTCATCCTCATACGTAATTGATTCAATCCATTCACAGAATGTGGCAACTTCTCCATTTTTTAGAGTGAATTCTGTCAATGGTTCCTGAATGCCATATATGTTCCTTCTTTGGGTCCTATGTAGGTACACATTTTGACTGAGGAAAATTCGTTTAAGAGTATAGTTATATTCAGGGTCTGCCATTTGTGAGAATGGCACATAAGTCATCTGGGAGCAGTTTTCCATTGTATAGCTCATCATCTTAGTATTCACAGCCTCCCTAAAATCTTTCGGGACCTCCAAGACCAAAGCTCTTGTCTCGATTTTTTCATGGTCATCCCTCATCCAAATTTTTCGAACAAAAACATTCACATCATCTCCAATATGCAATGGCTCCAAGAAAGTTTTGATTTCTTTTTTAATTCGCTCTCTATTGTAATAATCTGGGTGCACATTATGTAGGAATCCTATGGTATGAACCAATGCCGCCTGCACTCTATCTATTGTCGCAAAACTCCTATTCTTTCCCATCCACGTGAATATTTTTCTTTTCAGTGTGACCAGGTCTAAATGACCTGAGAATCTAAGAGACATATGGAGTTTTCCCCGATACTGATACATTCCTGGCATAACATACTTATGTACTTCACTTTCTAGTGATGGAATTTTATTCTCATCATCTATCATCAGCGAACTATCATTTTCATATTCATGTGCAAGGAGCATCACACTTGGATCCGCATCTTTCCACACTTGAAACATTTTTTTCAACATGAGGCCCACATTAACCGAAGTATCCGCAATGGTCAATTTGATCCTTGCAGTATAGGAATGCCTAACTTGAGGCCGCACAGATTTATTAGTCACATGAGGAGAATCGACTTCCGGGGGCTTCCTCGCATTGATCTTCACATTTTTCAGTGGAGTAATCACCGTTGATACAGCAGCAACATTTAATCCACTTTCATTATACATTCGGTCATCCATACACTCATCATTCTTCTCAGCACTATTGTACTCATTTCCACTCATATTTTTTTCCAAAAATAACTTTTTTTTCACATTTAGGACACCTAAAGCCTTTCTCAGTTGCACCATATCCATTGATCGCAACGCTAATTCTTCTTGTGGATTATGCAAACAATTAATCGAACTTGCAACCTGCTTAATAATTCGAATCATATTGTGTCGTCGCTCCTCATGTTCCCTTTCGGTTTCTTTTTCTAGTTCTTCATCACTAAAAGCGTTTTCTTCATTGGTATTCACACTTTGCTTTTGTTTTTTGTTGCAATGCTTCACTGCTTTGTTCAATTCAGGGCTAACTAATTTCAACGCATCCATTTTGCTCTTCTCATTGAGATTTTCATCCATACTTGCTAAGTCCATATCAACATCCTGAGTTCTAAAACTCGCATCATCATCCGTTCCGTCTTGCGCATTCATTTTCACGTTTTGCCAGCAATTTTCTTGATCAAGTTCCCTTTTTTCACAGGATTCCTTCAAATTTATGAGCGGTGCATTTTTGTAATATTTTGCAGGTGTCATACTATTGTACTTTTTTTTCCTTTGTCTTCGTACAATTTGCGTAAAAGGATTTTTTTCTACATCCAAATCCAGCGCGCCGTTTTTATCCTCTATATTTTCATTAGACAATCGGGAATGCGGAATCTCAGGTTCCTTATTTCGCTTCTCATAATAGTTTTTTGTTTGATTTTTTTCCACGAATTGTACCTTCTTCCTTTGTCCTGTTTTTGTTGCAAGACCGTTTTTCGCCCCATCCTGTTTAAGCACCTCATAAAAATTATTCGGATCAACATAGGTTTTTTCCAAATCAGTATGCGCCCGCTTCTGGGTCAAATATTTTGGTTTCACCAGCCAGGGTAGTCCTCGACCGCCTCGTCCAGGTCCGGCATGGAGCCTCATTGCTTTACAAATTTCTCCTACTTCGTACGTAGAAGCTAGTATGTTGTAGTATGTAGTATACGTTGGTTGTACGTCGTTCTGTTTTCCACAACCTAAAAAAAGTATTCTCGCTAGATAGAGTGTTGCTACAGAACGAAGAGTGATCGGTCAAGGTATTATCTTGTGTTTCTTTGACATTGTCCTTATCTCTTTTCACCTTTTTCGATAATGGCAGCACGTCCCCGTCTATTAAAGATGAAGGTCTCTTCCCGATAATATTCAAA
>Ga0209092_10004920_pt1 | contig 10928 bp, 1 predicted proteins | sample FraStrMetagenome_FD_187446 | JGI IMG/M metagenome (GOLD analysis project Ga0209092, IMG submission 187446) | Marine eukaryotic phytoplankton communities from Arctic Ocean - Fram Strait ARC3M Metagenome (SPAdes) (version 2) | ecosystem: Environmental > Aquatic > Marine > Oceanic | place: Fram... | reverse complement strand
CCCAAGAGTGTCGTCTTTCTGGCTACTGAATCTCATCACTTCTAATTTCATTCCTCTAATGATTCAATGTATTGTTGTTCCACGTAGAAGCTAGGTCTAATCATCGTTAAATAAGTATCAATGAAAAGCTTAAATGTTTGGAATTCTTCCGGCTTCATATCCTCTCTCTTGCCCCTTAGGTAGGCATAGTAATCTCTAGCATTCTTTAGCTGCTTAGGTAGCTGTCGTGCCTCTCTAATGTACAGCTTGTAATCTTCAGGGTATGTTTGCTCCATGTGTCTTTCCGCTACAGCTGGCTTAACGGATGACCTAAAGGAGTTGGCTGTTCTAATCTTATCGAAAACATTATCTGATTGATTGATTATTTTATTAAGCCTTTCCTCACCCTCTCCTGAAATAAGTTCACTGCCATAGCTTTCAGCTATTGATTCGTATGCAGCGAGAGATTCTTCACTTGATAGTCTCCTGTCTCTTGGGAGGTTATCCATGTCCCTGACAAGTTTGTCAATCTCTTTGCTTGACAGGCCGACTACTTGAGATGCAGTGAGGAAAATCTTTAAATAGTAATGCGCTTGCATTGCCTCCTTGTCCTCTGGTCTGACGTAATATTCTGCTCCAGAACTAGAGACAACCTTGTTGTTTGGCATTTCTAGATTATGTATGCTAGTTCTAGCGTCATCTAGGAAATCTCCATATGGTCCCATGAATCTAAACAACCCTTGCGCAGCGTCTTTTGGCGCACCTTTATAATAGGTTGGCACACCTTTTCCTAATCTAACCCAACGTTGATACCCATCATCATCCCCAAGCCCAAACTCCCCCTCTCGCATAACATCAGAGGGATACCACAAGTATCTATTGAGGGCCCCTTCTACACCTTTATTTAAAACACCCAATGGAGGGAGTGGCTGAGCATCTACAAGTACCTGAGTTGCTATGCTTCTCCACCTGTTCTCATCAGGCAGCTCCTCTTCATCTTCTCCTCTTAAGATAGAGCTGATTGCAGGTATGAGAATCTTTCCTATGTATGCAAATAAGGTTAGCTCTGTTGCGTGACCAAGCAATGCTATCGACCCCTCCTTTCTTGATTGAGAATCCCCAAATGACACCCTCATTACGTCTGAGCTAATGCTCCTCTTTTTATTCACGGCAAACCTTGAGAACGGAAGTAGAATATTCTGAGCAAAATAGTTTACAGCAGACTTCACTCCCTTCTCTTGCTGATATAAGTCAGCCGCCTCACGAGGAGTGGATGCCGCTTGGTCTTTATTAACCATTGCGTCAGCATGACTAAGGGCCGTCTCGTTAGGATTGGCTGCTTCAGAATCCCAGTCTATATCTTCAAAGCTTTCAACCACTCCCTCGGTAATTAAAAAGTCACCATAAAAAGTAAACCAAGAAGCCACCGCCGCTACCTTATCCGTTCCCGTAAGGTTCTTAAGGCTTAAGTCGCTTAGCTTTCTAATACCCTTTTGAATCATACCTTCATCTAGATTCATACCTCCTGTGTATGGGTCAATGTTTCCAGCTTGATAGTCTCTTTGAAATACAGGAGAATTCTGTAGTAGTTTATACCTCCCGTTATCCAGTGCCAACTTACTGTCTTGGCCAACTAAAGTTTTCACGGAAAAGGCAGCCATCTCCGCAACAGTCTTAATTAGGTAAGGGATTGATTGAATCGGATTCTTTGTCTGAAACATTACAGATGTTAAAACGGTGCTTTGCTTTAAGGTTTGGATGGCAAAACTTCCGAAGGCTTTAACGACTACAGCGTTTCTTAATATGTTCATTGGGTTTATAACCTTGAACCCTCTAACTCTAAATGTAGGTTGGAATACAGGGGGAACCTTACCTGTATCCTGCTGGACATAAAGCATCACCTTTCTTTCTAACTCATTCCTTGACTTGGTTTCAGGGATTAAAACACGCATCGCGTCGCTGTTCATTGCGTGGTTTGCAGTCACCACATCTCCAACAGTTTGAGATAAAATGACATTGTCTCTGATTGTCCTTTCGTTTATAGAAAGAAAATCTAAACCTATTCTGTTCTTACCCTTGAGCGACCTTGGGTTTCTTTCGAAACTACTGCCAGCAACTTTCTTTGATTGCGATAACGAAGTGCTAGCCAGAGCGTCCTGAAGTGAAAGCCTAAGCTTTAATAAGTCATCCACATCCTTGACACCGGTTTCCTGTATGACATCAAAGGCCGTGTAGTTTTCTTCTATCTCAAGCTCCTTGCCTAAATACCTTTCGACATAGTTTTTAAATTGAGGCATAAGGGTTGAGTGAATGTCAGCTACGAACTGAACCATCTCAGTAACATCTGAACGTTCTTTCTCAACTCTTTGAATCATCTCAGGCAGTGTCTCGCTTTTTCCGAATAGATAAGTGAAAGCATCTTCGAACTCGTCTATCTCTTCCTTGCTGAAAGTCTTTTGCTCAATGTAATAATCAATAGTCCTTCTCATTGAACCACGAATCTCTAGATACCAAGCTGCTTCAGCCCCACCTCTTTCGCCTTCAAACTTAGGAAGCTGTCTGGCCATGCTGTATAGCTGTGCAATGGCTCTTGACCCCTTGTCCTTTACATTCCCACCATCTTCAGTTATCCTTTCAATCTCAGTCTCAATAAGCTCTACAATTTGCGAGTGCATAAAGTCTGCCTTTGAAAAGCTTTCGGTTAGTTTAGCTAATCCAATAGCAACCCTCAGCTTTGCAAAAGTTATTCTATCCGTTGGGATTAGATTAGATAAGTAGGAGTTAACTGTATCTAACGGGCCGAACAACACACCTATTTTTCTAGACCTTAATCCTTTTTTTCTGGTTAGTTTACTAAGCTTTGAGGGGAGGTCAATATTCCCCTTGATTAATGAGTGCATATACCCAATACCATAGACAGAATCATTGACGACGTAATCATCAAGTCGGTAATCAAGATTAATAATGTGATGTCTTTTGAGCAGGTTTAACCTTTCTCTAAGAGCATCTAGGTTCAGGTCATCGACACTATAGATACCAAGTATCTCAGCAATCTGTGTATCCTCCAACAGCTTTTCAATATTGGCCGCTATCCTTGGGATAAGAACGTCATTTATAATTGCGTCTTTCTTTAATTCTTCTTTGGTTGCTTCCTGCTCTGCTAATATTGCTGTAACCATATCAACGTGAGCGGGATTGCTTTCGTTTAAAATGACACTCTCTCCCGTATCTGGATTAATAATACTTGGGTTCTCATCTATAAATCGAAGAATTGCTTTTCTACTTGACGACAGCCTGCTTCTCTCGTAATTCTTTACAAGCTTTGCGTACTCCTCTTCTATGCTAGTCCCATTTTTAATTGCCTTCGCTTGAGCTCTAGCCATGAACAAGGATTGTCTGCCCAGTTCCTCCATTGCGCTATAATTACTGAGCTTATTGTAGAGAGTTTCAGCAGGTGTTTTCGGAGATGCCACGCCAACATACTCTTCAAGCTCTTTATCAAATACAGCTTTCGTTTTTGACATGGAGTTTATTGTCTCCATAATCGTCAGCACAAACCCATCAAGTTCTTTCTGAGGAAGTAGAGCGGGGTTTAAAGACGCTAACCCATTGGCTATCTTAGCGTATGTGGTTACATTTTTAGGAGATGAACCTCTCCCTCTAACCTTAGCCATCTTCTTCAGTCTCGCCTGTAAAGATTGAGCAAACCTAAGACCCTTAAGGTACCTGTCCATCTCAGCCTTAGCATCTCTACTGTCAAAAATAACAGACATTTTATCGATGAACGACTGCATAGCGTCAAGCCCTTCACTCTCAACTTTCTTTCCGCTGGTCTTGTGAGCCTGTCTGATATACTTAACAATACTCTTGACCTGACCCCTAGTGAATGGGGTTTTAGAGTTCTCTTTCATCCTCTCGTCAATCAAGTCAATAGCCTTAGCTAAGAATTCATTAAACGTGTCGGACTTATCTCTAAGCATCTCCAAAGATTTCTTAAGATTCTTTGCTTTAGTAGTTAGCTTCCTTGTTTCGGCAGCGTTTTTAGACGCAACACTCATGCCCTCCTTCTTTCCCTGTGTTCGGCCCTGTCTATACGCTACAGCTTTCTTGAACATCATCTCAGCACCCTCCTTAGACATGCCCATATCGACAAGAGTCTTGAGCACCTCGGCTTTCGTGTGAGCAAAAGCATCTAGCTGTAGGGTTTCATCGAGTCCGGTTACGGGATTCTTTCTACGCTTGTCTCTGTTGATTCTAGGCGATGGGTATTTCTGGTCTATGAGTTGAGACACTTTCTTTAAGAAACTCCCTTGAGCTTTTGACTCTTGGTCTACAATAGCTTGAGCTTTAGGCTTAACCTTACCCATACCGAACGGTTGGTTCCTAAGGCCAAGGAGAGCAAACCATGCTGAGTCAGCAGCCTTTCTAGGGTCAACAGGATTTCCGCTTGAGTTGGTTCTTCCCTCGTACTTAGTGTAAAATTTATCTACGAATGGCTTTCTATCGAATCCCCTTTCGGTTTTCAATACATCTTGAGCTAGTTCTTTATCCTTGAACAGGTGAAGTGTTGGGCTTTTCTTGTTCCCGTTTTCATCTAGCTGGAACAAAGACGCTGGGAATATTGGCGATGCTTCAGGCTCTACAGCATAAGATAAATCTGAATCAATTTCAATCGCTGCATAAATCATACCCTGAGGAACACCCTGTAAAAACTGCTCGGTGAGCATTCTTGATACAATTGTTTTTGGTATACTGCCACCTTGTGACTTGCCAATCTTCTCGGTGTTTAACAATTCCTGAATAGAGACCCGTGCTTCTTCGTTTTCCTTAAGAGCATCTCGCATGTTAACGAACAGCCTGTCCGTGTAATACTTTCTCTTACCAAAGGTGGACTCATTCACATCACCCATGTAAGTAAGTATTCTTTCTGATACATCTGAGAATGAACCATCAATACGAATTGGCTTTTTGTTTGGGAACGTTTGCTTAAACGACTTAATTAAAAGCTTATTAAATACAGACTCAGGCATAACGCCTTGCTCAACAAGCTTTCTGAGTATAATCTCTGAAGCCTTTAGCGCACCCGTATTGCTGAATAACTTCTCTTGCGTCCCGCTAACCAAGGTGAAGAACACCTTACCGTCGGGAGACTTTTTTCTCATGGCGTTAATCTTCTCCGCCATCTCCTTCGCCTCCTTTTCCTTTGCAACAGCCCATACATTACCAGTTCTTACTGGATAAAAGACACCGCCACCCCCCGTGAATATCAACTCATCATCAAAGTAAACGTCACCAACCATTAAGTTATCTGGCGATGAGGTTACTACAGTTCTTCCAGACAATAACTCATACAAATCAGCATTGTGCTTTACAGATTTCTTCATGAGCTTTTTAAACTCAGTGTCATCCTTACTGTACTTGTTAGAGAATCTACCAAACTTCTGAGCTTTATTAGAAAAAGTTTGCTCTGTCGGTAGACCTGATTGACCGGGTAGTATGTGTTGAAACTTTACAGTAGAGCCATCCTTATTGATAATACTAAACCGTTCATCCGATACAGCTACCTTTTCAGCATTCTTAGCTAGAACTAAAGCACCAATCTGAATAACCTCTGATGCCGAAACAATAGGCCGACCATCCCTCTTGTCATAGAACCAGCTGTGACGGAAGGGGTTCATGCCAACTTGAATCCACCCTTCAAGCTTGCCTTCTCCAAGGTCTGACTTGTTGTATTCCTCACTGGCCATTATCTCTTCAGCTCTATCTCTCAATCCCTGTGGGTCATGGTTGTTCCAATCCCCAAACATCCTAGCTATGGTAGTCTTGCCTTTTTCTAGGGCAATGTTTAACGCTCCCTTAGCAATCGATTGAAACTCTACATTGGTGGCTAGTGCGGTCTGGGCATATCCAACTGACTTCCCTCCAAGATTTGGAGTTCTCTCTTCACCTCTAGCACCTTGGTGTACTGACACAACCCATACATCATAGTTATCATATGCGGGAATATCCAGTCTAAGACCAACGTAATAGTTCTCAGGTATTTCTTTGTTAACCCCTATGATACCAGACTCAACCTTATTGCTTGTAAGTGCAGCCCCAATATCCATAGTCGTAGGTACTGCTGGAACAGAAACAAATGGCGTGATTGGTGACTCTTCTCTAACTATCTGTATGTACTGGTCTTGAGTTATCTCCTGAGCAACATAGTTTTTAAGAGCGTCTACCACTTTAGGGCTTCTCTTTTGACGTTGAGTTTCATCAAGCTTAAGCTCGACTCTTCGCTGCTCTAACTGCTCTTCAGTAACACCTTCTCTAGAAAGAAATGAATCTCTTCCCGGCTTATCTTCTAGTGATTTTATGACTAGAGCTTGAGCCTTACCATTAGCCATTCCTTCGGCGTAGTTGTAAGCCTCCATGTAGTCACTCATCCGAATACCATCACCTTTAACTCCCTCTCCCTTTACAAAGAACACAACGTCAGGTTGGTTTTTTAATGGGGAGTTGTCATTGTCCCACCCTTCAGGCGCGTACTCAGGATTAAAGTCTAACCTAGCTACCGGCTTCCAACCGTTTGCGATGTAAAGGTCTTCTAACTTAGTAGCGAATGCATCATAAAATTTACCACCTTCTCTAGCTCTTATAGTCTGTAATGGAGCACTCACTGCCTTTAACTGAGAGTCGGGATTTTTAAACAGACCTCCCATGTAGCCATCGGGGTTTACATACGCCCCCGCGAGCTCATCCTTAGTCATGAATAATTTACCACCTCCATCTAGAATTTCTTGTGCATCTGCTTCGGACAAAGCTGTGACCTGTAAGGCCATAAGCTTACCCATATCACGCATTCTTTTTATAGCCGCATCCATAGCTGTAGAGAAGCGGGCAGCATCAGTCACCTCCTCAACGTCTCGCATTCTTGCGTCAATCCCTTGGGGCTTAGACTCCATATCCTCCACCTCGATGGACATAGCGTTATACCCAGCGCGGATAGTCGCTTCTTTTAAATCTGCAACCCCTGTAACCTCTTGACCTTCAGCCAATTGACCAGTCATTTTCTGAATAGCATTGACCAAGTCTTGCTGCTTAGGGTCAGCGTCAGTGAGGTCAACGTCTACGCCCGGTATTTTGTTGAGGGATGTATTGATGAACGCTTTGAAAGAATTTATAAGTCCTCTCTTAACTTTAGCCTCAGTCCCCCCAACGGTAATGTCACCGAGAAGCTCAACTAAAAACTCTTCAGCTACTTTGGGGTTGTTCCTAATAACCTTACGGATATCTCCAGCAGCTCCGTACTCTTTTAAAAACTTTACAAACTTTGGTCGTAGTTCTCCAGATAAACCTGAGAAAAGCTTCTCCGCTAAAGCAGTCATAGCGTCAGTACCTAACGACTCAAGAACCAAGTCGTGATAAGCTTCATGGAAACCCGTGTTCTCTAGTACAGCAGGAGCATATATATGAATCTTCCCCTTACCTGACCACATACCTCTGGCCGTCTCCTCCCCTGTGGCATTCATAAAGGACACGTCGGTTTTGTGGATGACAACACCGTCGAATTTACCTGTCTTAGATAAAGCCTTTACAACGTTCATGACGTTAGCCATAGCTCGTTTCATTTGAGCACCGCTTTTGAATGTGCCGTCCTCTATCTGTTCAACGCCGTCTAACGTAGTGTCGTTTATGGCATCAAGCACAACGTCTACGTTCTCGCCTGTTACGGTAACCGAATCCCCCTCACCTTGGAATATTTCACCATACCCATTATACCTCTTGTCTATCTTAGACACACCCCTTAAGATTCTCCCAGCCTCACTTGAAGAATCAATATCGTACTCTAAGCCAAGCTCTGCTTCCTGTTTAGTTCTTTCATCAATCAACGCGGTCAGTTGCTCTCTTAAGCTCTTCTTATCAGGCTGGTTTTCTGTTCTTGAATAGTCAATACCAAGCCTTGCAATCTTTTTTTGTAGCTGCTCAAGAGTGTTAAATGCTTCCGGGTTTGACTCCTGAAGCCGTTCGTAAAACTTAGAGCGCCCTAACTTCCTGTCCCAAGCTTTCATTACAGCCGCGTTGAGCTTCGCCCCAATCTCTTTTCTAAGTGCTTCCGTACCTGCCAAGTCGTATTCACGGGCAAGCTTCTTAACTTCAATGCTGTCCCTTAATCCGGGGATTGATGTAGCGGCCATTGCAGCGGCCTTAATTCCAGCTGGTATGTTTGCGGCACCAGCAACACCCGCCCCAAGGAAAGCTCCTGCGTAAACCCCCTCTTTTGTAGCCTCCCATAATCCCTCTTGGGTGAACTTCATCTTGGGATTGGCAATCGTGTTGATGTAGTATTGACCAGCAGCTGTAGCCCCCTCCGTTAAAGCTTCTTCCGTGGCTCCCACAAACACAGACTTCATTAATCCAGTTGCAAAGGACTGGACAGCCTTCTTCCCCGCCTGTCTTAATATGTTAGTTGCAATAGCAGCACCGACAAAAGCTGGAGCTCCCTCTAAGAAACCCATAACACTTGTGTATCCTGCCTTTTCAAAGGCGTTCATCTCCTCAAACCAAACCTCATCTCTTACTGTATTGTAAGTGGATGCCATGCCCATAGCGGTGGTTGCCGTAAGAGCACCTCTATTCTGAGATTTACCAGCCTGCTTTGCAATCCGTGCTCCCGTTGTTTGTTTTTGCTTTTTACCTATAAGGTTGGTGGCCCTAACAGCGTTAAGGTTTTTATTAGCTTCAATGATTTTTCGTCCAGCCGCAACTTTTTCTGCGCCTTTCAATCCTTTAAGCCCTCTAAGGCCCATCGCTTTGTTCGCCCTACCTCTAGTAATTACACCAGCAGCAATGGCAGCACCCATCATAGGTAGTGATTCACCTCCCATACGAAGGCTTTCGTTTACCCAGTCACCTAAGTCTGCTGACTCATCAACCCCCTCTCCGCTCCCCCCTCCTGTGAGTACAGCTCCAGCCCTACCAAATAAACTCTCTGTCCTTGTTGCGTAACTTTGAAGGGAGAACGGTAACCTTTCTTCAGCTTCTTTAGCTAAATCCCTGCTCTCGTTACCCGCCCTTACAGCCCACCTTGTAAAGAGATTGTCCTCCCCGAAGACAGAAGCCACAGCATCACCCAACATGAGATTCGCTCCAGCCATAGCTTCATGCCACGCCTTCGCTGTAGATGTACCTGTCCCCGCAAATGCACCCCCTTTTAAAACCTCGTACCCACCAATATATGTATCTTCATTTAAGTCTAACGCAAGGTTATACTCATCGAATAAATACCTTTCATAATCACTAATTTTTTCGGGGTCGTTCTGAATCTCTTCGGGCAACATCTTTCGGAACTCAGGACCGCGTTGCTTTGCGGCTGCCCCTCCAATATCAGTAAGAGCATCAGCCACAGGAACAGACAGTTTCTCTGGTATCGCTGCGAAATCATCTGATTCTACTGCGGCGTTACCTGTCATGTTGTTGAATACCCTTTCGTCTACCGAGCCAAGTATATACCTACTCAGTTCGTAGTCTGGGTCTTCCTCCAGCATATAGTAGTCAACGATGTCTGACTTAGCTTCAAGCCTTTCCCCTTCAGAACCTGCCATTTCAAAGGCAGCAAGGAGTTCTTTGTGAGTGTCATTAGCTGACCCCTCGTACTCTAAAATCTTTTTGTACTTATCTACGTCAAAGCGGTCATATAAAACCGAAGTGTATGCGTTGTCAAAGTCTGACGTGTATTGGTCAAGAATGTCAACCTCATATTGAGGGACTCTCCTGTCACCAATCAGTGGTCTTTGAAGTAAATCCGAAAGTGAAGGCTCTTCGCCTCCCTCCAAAGCTGTACTCTGCCTTGACTCCGACGAATCCATTTCCGAAGTGGAAGGAAAGGTCGCCATAAGCGGCGGCGGGATATCCGACTGTACTTTTTTTTTTAACCCGTAGTAATCTTGCATGATACTACGCATCTCATCCATCGAGGCCCCGCGAGAACGGGCCTTATCAATAAGTTCCTTCAGTTCTGGCTCCATGTATATCTCTTTTTAGTCTTGGAAAACAACCTCACCATCAACAACGGTGGGGTAATTACCCTTTGATACTTCCTCAAAGATACGTTGTTCCATCGCTATTTTTTCCCGTATTTTTAAGTCCACAACAATATCTCCGATAGCCTCCATTGCTTCCCTTCCTTGATTGACGCTAATGTTTTGCATGGCTAAAAAGAAATTATTGTTTCTATCTATGGCTTCTTCCGATGGAGGCTCTTTACCTACGCTAAAGTACCCCTCAATCTGAGCATCATTAAGAAACTGCGCCCCACTTCTTTTATTTTTTGAAGGAGCTTGAATCTGCGTAATGCTAGTTCTTACTTCTTCAAATGCTGGGTCCTTGTCACTAACGAAGAAAGATTTTATAGGGGTCCCCGCTAAATCAAGCAAGACCCCGTCAAGTATGCCCGGACCAGTATCTAAATCAAATCCAATTAACTCCCCAGTATTAGGGTGAAACACTAAGTTTTCAACCTCTACCTGAATAGCGCCAGAAAGTTTATCCTCATCACCTGACTTGACTTCTTTGCCTTGATTATCAATTGTTTCTTTTATTGCTTCACCGCTAATCTTAAACTTGTAGCTTCTTCCGTTTAGGGTAGCTTTAATTTTAGGAACGTCCCCCTTAACTTCCCCTTCCTTTCCTGTACCTTTCACTAAGTGAGTCCCCGTGAAGGTTTCAATTGGTGTGTAAATAGACGGTTGATTATTAATATTATCTATTTCTAATTGATTTTCATATCGAGCCTGTTTTTCAGCAGAGATTCTATCTCTCTCGTCCTGAGCTACGATACTTCTCACGGCTCGGCTAGCGGTCTGCTCCATATACAAAGAGAAAGCCTTTCGCTTGTCTATAATATCATCCGACCCGACAGTCTTCAACTCGTCGTCCGTAATGCTAAACACCCAAACCCCCTCCTT
>Ga0209092_10004917_pt1 | contig 10934 bp, 14 predicted proteins | sample FraStrMetagenome_FD_187446 | JGI IMG/M metagenome (GOLD analysis project Ga0209092, IMG submission 187446) | Marine eukaryotic phytoplankton communities from Arctic Ocean - Fram Strait ARC3M Metagenome (SPAdes) (version 2) | ecosystem: Environmental > Aquatic > Marine > Oceanic | place: Fram... | reverse complement strand
TTCTATTGCATCAACATTAACAACGATTTGACCATTAGAGGTAAAGTCCATTGCATAGCCAACAACCTCAAACACTTTTTGATTGTATCCAAGCCGCGTATTGGTGACGCTGATATTGTCCCCTATTTTAAATCTAAGCGCACTTAGGTTGCAGGGTATGGTTATGGCTTCTTGCTGTCTAGAACGGAACAGAGCGAGTTTAGCAAGCCTCTGAGCGCGTATATTATTGGACGTATACGGTAGCGCCATATCAAGGTAAATAGGGTCGCCATCTTGCACTGCATATGCCGATGAAATTTGTGCAGGGTAATCAGCTAGGATGTAGTTATCTTCTTCAGAGAGAAAAACTCCTTTCACGCCATTAAACGCATTCCGTCTTGACTGCTTAGTCTGTACTGTAATCTCGCCAACAATTTGTGATTCATCAACGGTAATTGATGGGGCTATGTACTCTCCCGCGTGGACTTCAAACTTGCCGCCTGAATAGACTAACCGACCCGCCATAGAGCCAATCATTGTTTCTATATTTGCTTTAATTGAATTAGATGTATCCACTACACCGTCGATAGTGTATCGAGGCTGAGTGCCACCCGCTGAAAGGGGGATTGCTTCATTGCAAACGCCCTTTGCTGTGGTTACAGAAGAAGTAAGGATGTTGCTCGCAGTTTCGCTTAAACCATACTTGGTGTCACGCAGATAATCGTAAATACATAGAGCAGGGTTTTGTGACCATGCGGTTGAATTGTCGCTTGGGTCTAATACTTTCTTGCCGCGAATAATGGTCGATATGTTAGGCAAGCCGCTAGAGAATTTATCAACATCATGCTCTAACCTGACTACCATGTAAGCCGTATCTAATAGCTTGTGGTCAGCCGTCCACTTGGAGTTTGATGCGCTAACTAATGCAGAATCTGCCGCTGTTTGATCGCCTTTATAAAAGGATATATTAACAACATTACCCCAGTTGTTGAGGTAATTAGTGCCGTCCCATATCTTCTCATCATTAAACCAGACGCTTTCATAGGCATCGATCTCATGCCCTGCAACGGCTATCACCAACCATAGGTATTTATTATCCGAACCAGTTGATTCAAGGTACACAATGTTGCCGCCAATTCTGGCGCGACCATAGACAATCTTTCTGCTGTGCGCGGCTTCTCTTGTGGTAACGGATTGACCGCCCATCTGAGTGCCGATATCGGGCTTTGGCATTAATGCGCGAGAGACTAGCGATAAACCTGCACCAATAGCAAATGCAGTAAAAGCCGCTGTTGTAAAGCCAACTGCAATGACAGATGAGGCCGCGGCCGCTAATCCTGCAACTAATGTTATTGCCATTTTTTAACCCTTAAAACATTTAGAGTAAATTCGTTCAATCAAGGTAAAACCCATGCCAAGCAAAAGGTTGTCAAACGGAATGTGTACTTTGGTATTTACGTTTAATAACGAAATACCATTTTCCGCGCAATGTTCTTGAGCATAGTTTAACAGCTTATATCCTGTTGCGCCCGCCCTGTGATCTGGCAACACAAAGGTAACATCGTTGTTTGCAAAAATATGATCTTTGTAATGCATAGACCGACTAACTACTAGAACGCAATAGCCAACTAATTCCCCTGATTCTCTTGCCGTAAATACTCTCAAAATCCCTGCCGCGTCTAGCTTGGCGTACTGTTCCCAATCAGGGTTTAGTTTTATAGCGCCTTGATTTAAAGCAACCAATTCCCAATGCTTCTCAATTAATGGTTTTATGTCTTCTTTGACGGATGCCAAACATTCGTGAGCGATCTTCATGTATTCCCTTTATCTGTAATAATTTGGGTTTTCCCCGCCTCCGTGACCGCCACCGCCACCGCCACCACCGCCACCTTGTGATGAGCCTGTCGGCCTACCCCAGATTATTTCTTTCTGAACAATGGCGGTGACGTATTCAAAGCCCTTATCTGTTGGGTAATCTATTTTTTGGTCTTCTGCGGTGTAGCGTCGAACCTTTGTGCGTTCAAACGAAACTAATTTGTTTTCAACTGATATGCCTATAGTTGAATAAGCGCCAGACTCAGAGATTGTCATAGTATCCATGAAGCCAGAGAATACGATTACAGGGTCAGCGATGAGATCGCCAGAAGCATCAAACGCGCCAAGAGAAACGGTCAATGGTCTACCTTGATATTCGTGATCTTTAGCAATGGCAATGAAGGACGTTTTAACGCCTGTTAAACTGACATTGATACCAGTGGCTGAAATGTCTGAGGTTTCTGTTATTTGGCTTATTGAAAGAAGGTCGCCTGTGCCTGTATAAGTGTTGCCGCCAAAGGCTAGGTCGCCAATACCATTCCAAATATTAAGAACATTAGGGGACTCACCTGAGTCAAAAACCATGCGAACAAAGTACGCGGGTCTAACCACGTCTGCGGTAGTTACTGATGTCATCCCACTGGTTAGCGTTCTGCTCACAATGCCTCCTCACAAGCAAACGAGAAACCGTAAATACTAGCCTCGTTAATAGACCAACCAACATCGTTAGCAGACATGCGCCAAAGGCTTTTGGGTAGCGTAAAGTCACACGCCTGACCGCTTGCAATAGTCTCTCGCAATGGCGGTTGAAAGTTTAAAGTTCCCGCCCCACTGGATTTGTCAGATGTAACTAAATACAGATAAGACCCTAACTGGAAGTACGTTCCTGCGCTAACGGCAGAACCCGACGATGTGGTGGTCAAGGTTTCAGATCGGATTGTTGCTTGTGCTGAGAGGGTCGCTGACGCTGTGCTTGTGTGCAATGGGTTGCCGAAAGTAAACGTGCCTTCCCGCCCTTTTAAGCCAACAATAAAACCCTCAACAGATCGTGCCTCTGCGTGGCTCAATGGCGGTAGACTTATCTCTGCTTCCCATCTAGCGCCTTGATGAGTATACACCTGAGTATCTAAAGTAAAAGGCGACTCAGCAACTGCGACAACTCGACGCAATCGCATAGACATATTCTGTATCCCAACATTTGGAAAAGCTAAAGGCATTATGCGCCTCCCATTGCTTTAGAGAAGTTGCCACCGCGTAACCTAGCATCTGCCACAGCACCTTTAGCGGCCTGTGCGATCTGAGGCATTAGCTGAACGATCTCAGCCCTTACGGTAGATTGTATGCCTGTTGTGACATTAATTGTTTGGTTGACTGTAACGCCACCGCTACCGCCACCGCTTTTAGTGTGGTCAATAACAGTTTCATTAGGGTGAAGTATTGCAGGAAAACCGCCTTTACCGTCTACACCTCCAGAGCGTGAACCCATGCCAGTGAAGCCTCCACCGTCCATAGACATACTGCCGCCAAGATTAGTTCCTGCCGCAACTCCTCCCGCATTAGCATTACCGCCACCAAATGAACTGGTAATAAAACCAAAAGCCGCATCAACAATATATTTCTGAATTAGCATTTTAATTAGGCTATCAACAACCGATTTAGCCATTGCTTTCATAGCGTCGGCAAAGTTAGCCGCGCCAGTAACACCTGCTGTAAGAGCATCGGTTAAGCCGTTAAGTCCTTGAGTTGTAAGAGCTTTAATGCTGACATCAAGATCAGGAATGGTATCACGCCAAGCTGTAAAGGCTTGTTCCATATTTCCAATAGCAGGAACAATTACTGTAGGCAATTCAACAATATTAGTTTTTACATTCTTTAGGTTGCCGACCATTGCGTCAATTTCAGCATTAATCTTAGTGGCAAAATCAACTTTAGTCATGCGATCAAGGCCGTTGCCTGTTTCGTCAGCCTGAATTAATAATGCTTGTAATCCCATTAATCTTTTGAAGTCGCTTGCTTGAGCAAGTTCTGAACTTCGCTTTTGCCTTGCTGTTTCGCCTTCAATTCTTTTTGCTCGACTTGAGAGCAGTTGACCAAGCTCGTCAATTTCTTTTCTTAACTGTCGGGCATTTTTTTTACTGTCAGGAGTAAAAACTTGAGTCAGCGCATCTTTAGCTTCTAAAGCACCGTTATATACGGTAATAAAACCATTGGCAAGTTCCTGAAAAGCGAATAAAGCAGACTTAACTCCTTGCAAGAGATCAATGGCTAACGCCCTTGCAAACTGCTCAACCCCGCCTTTAGCCTCTATCGACCTCTGTAGAAATGCAGTAAACCGCTCAACCATACCTTCAATAGCGGGGGCAAGTGCCGCAACTACCTGATCTGTTACGCCTTTAAAAACGCTTTTTAATTTGGTTAAAGCGTCAACTGTATCTTCTACGCCTTTTGCCGCACTACCTGACATGGTAAGGCCAAGCACTCTTGCTTCACCAAGCATCTCTTTTAATGCGTCACCGCCACCAGATAAAGTGTTGACTAATGCCGCGCCCTCACTGTCAAACAGCTTGAAAGCTAGTCGTAGTCTATCTGATTCATTTGTAACGCCAGAAAATGCATCAGATAGAACAACCATGCGTTTATCTAACGGCATTCGATTTAACTCTTGAGCATTTAAACCAAGCTCTTTAATTGCCGCCTTTGCTTCACCTGTACCCATAGCCGCTTCAGCAGTTCGCCTAGTAAACCGCTGTAAAGCCATGTCCATAGTATTGGTTGCTACGCCAGTAAGTTCTGCCGCATATCTTAACCCGCCTAAAGATTCTGTAGTTGTGCCAATCTTTGCCGCTGTTTTAGCTAGGGAGTCTGTAGCGTTTAATGATGATTTAACAAGTAAACCAAACCCCGCCAAACCTGCAACACCGACCAAAGCAGTACGCATTGAAAATACTGCGCCAGTGACTTTCTTCAATCCAGAAGTGACACTACCAAAACCCTTCTTAGTCTTGTCAAACGCCCTGATCGTAATGTTTACATTTTCAGCCATTGTTCTCGCTCATTATCTGGAAATAGGCCAACCATTCGTTGAAGTGATTGACAGGCATTTGCTCTGCTTCTGCAATGGTAAGGTGGAGGCGGTCAGCCAAGGAAAGCAGATTCATCCTTGACTGATCGCTTTTTAGTTTCCCTCTAGTGCCTCAACAGATTCAATCTCTGCAAACATCTGATTGGCAATATCGGATATTACGTTAGTCTCTTCGCCCATCAAGTCAATCCGATCAGCAGACGCAAACAGTTTGTCACCGCTTTCATCTGTTGCTTTCATTAATATCAAATCAACCATCGCACCGACTGTAGTGTTGTTTAAAAAGTTAGGGTGCTTCTTCTGCAACTGGTCTAGGTCGTAGCAGGTTATTGGCCTACAATACAGCTTAAACGCTCCAGAATCGTCACCCCATGCAGGGACAAGAACTTCTCTTGCTTCTACCTTTCTTCTTCCTCGTAACTCTTTAGCTAATCCCATGGTTTAATCCCCTTTATACTTGTGCTTCAGTTACAGCGCCACTGCACTGGATAGAAAAACTAGCCTCAACCATGCCGTCGAATGCGCCAGTAATTGAACGTGAAGTGACAATGCCGCTACCAGAAAAGAAAGTTTCGCCACTGCCAGTACCAGTAGGGTAGACTTCAAAGTCAATAGAAGCTCGCTCATCAAGGATTAGTTGCTGTGCATCAGCCTCATCCCAGTATACTTCTAGTGATACGGTGTTAGTTTTTAAGCCTTCTTTGTACGATCGTGCAACGTCACCCATTACTGAGTCTTCGATAGTGTCTGCTGAACCGTCAAACGTGAAAGAACGTACTTCGCCTACCACGGCAACAGTCGTGCCTGAGACTTGTACTTTTACTACTCCAGATGCGCCTGTTTTAGTCGCCATGATATTTACCTCTAATTTAAGTTAAGTTGTGCCGCGAGTGTATTGGTACAACACGCGTGCTGTAATAATGACCCCACCATAGGGGTCAATAGAACCTTCATCGATCTCGACTTGAGTTATCTGCGTATCTAGGGCATAACCCCCACGCGAACGATCTACGTCAAGACCTTCTTCTATAGCTTCTATTATGTTGTTTCTAGCCGAATCGATTACCGACCCTTTAACATAGCAGATAAGCTCATAATTTATTGTAGCCATACGCTGAGTGATTGACCCGCCTATGCTACTGTCTTCTCTATCTTCTCCCGCACTGCGTACCAGAATAGCAGGAAATTGTGCGCTTGATAACTTGGCAAAATCGAACGGCTCGCGAGTAACATACTTTATGTCTACTGGCGTTATCACAGCCTGTAGTGTATCGACTAAGTTGTTTGCAATACTCTCTCTTATACTCATTTTAAAGCCCTAAAGAATACTTCACCAAGTTGCTTTTCTTCTTTTCTACTAAACCCAAAAAACGGCCTAGACTTGTTGTTCATGGCCGCTTTCTTTGATTCTGTAGCTCTCGTAAAGAATATCTCAGCCTGTTTACTGCTTGCCCTAGAGGTCATCGAACTTAACATCTGACCTGTAAACTGCAAGTCTGGGTTGTTACCCCTGCCTTTACTTGCTCTAAATGCCGCATATATTGGGGTGTAATCTTTAAACTTACCGCCCTTGAACCCTACACCTTTACTGGTTCTAGCTTCAATAATATTGATGCCAGATTGAGCAGTAATCGACAACGCTCTTTTAATGCTTGCCGATAATTCTTTGCCTTTCTTGCCAATACGCTTTGAGACTTCTTTAGCGTTGGACTTAATGTTGACTTCCATTACCTGTCTAACCTCAGTCCTACAGGTTGTTTCTCATCTTCTTTTACGTTCCCATCACCATCAGCGTCATAATCAACGCCATCAGCTAACACTGATTCAAGCTCTTCGCCATAACGAGCCTTGTAGAATTCGATCATATTGCCGAACCGATCGCCCTCTGTCCAGTTAGTCAACTGGGGTAAAGCATAACGCCACAGCACTAAGTAAGCACTGACAGTAGTAAACTGGGTAGCGGTTAGCTTGGTGTTATCCATCTCGCCTGATATGTTCTTTCTAGGCCACCACTTAATACGCAATTCTCGCTGAATGTCAGCCTGTGCTTTTGGGTGTTCCAATACGAAAGACTCGATACCTAGATCGAGAATATCGGGAATCAGTTTTAATAAATCTGCATCGCTAGAATATGCCATTACTTACCTCAGTAAAAAACCCACCCCCCGAAAGAGGTGGGTATAGTCTTACAGTACCGCGTCAGAAAGAAGCTCAATTCCGAACGCATCATCAAGCTCTGCAACACCATATACAGCAGTGGCGTTAAGCTCGAATGCACGAAGGGACTCATCACGCTGTGGAGCGATGTTAAAGTCACGCTTCATGGCGATCATGATTGCTTCTGGAGCGAATACAGCGCCTTTAGCATCTCCTGCGCCATCGATAACTACGTTAGCTGACTCGTAGACATTGATGCCCGCGATAGTTCCAACATAACCGTTACGCATTGCTTCGTTCTGCAAGTCGCCACCGTTCGGGTTAGCGAAGGTGTTAGTTAAGTTAGCTTTCAACTGGTACGCTTGGAAAGGATGTACAACAGCGTTGATAACGCCAGTAACCTTGTTAGCGCGTAGAGTTGCGGCCGCTTTAAATAAGTCAGCTACAGTAATCTCAGCACCTGCGGCTCCAATAGAACCAGAGAAGCCGTCAAACAAAGCGATTAAGTCAGTGTCGATCTTGGTAGCGATAGCGTTACCTAGAACAGTACCTAACTCAACAGCAGGGTTGCCGTCACCGTAAGTAGCCATGTCAGTCAATAGAACCTGTGCGCCTACTTCGCCAACAGTTACAGAAACTGAAGAAGTAGAAACAGTGGTGCTTGACATATCAGTGCCTTCAGTCAAGTTGGCCGCGGCAATAGCAGGATACTTAGGAACCTGAATTGTCTTGCCCGCTTGAGCCTGAATGTTATACATAGTAACCAGACCTAGCATGAGTGATTGCTCTTCAGCAGTGAAACGTGCTTGAGCTACGATATTGACGAATAGATCGTCGAGAGTTGTTGAAGTTGTTGCCGCCATGATAAAATACCTTAAATTAAAATTAGTTTGTGGTTAGTGGTTACTTTTTCTTAGATGCGGCAAATGCTTCTTTACCACCATCATTCCAGTTTGCAACCATATCTGCCACAGATTGAGGCTTCTGTGTAGAGCCACCAGTGTTACCCATCGAGCCAATACCGCCTTGTGAGGCTTTGACCATATGTGGGTTTACTGTCAAGAATTCAGCTACCATCTCATTGACGGATAACAATTCACCGCTGTCATTGTAGCGCGGTACTTTGTTAGCGTCCAGAACTTCAACCGTTCCGTCTTCAGACAGTCTGGTCTGGTCTTTCAGCAACTGTGATACTTGATTTGGATTTACAGCGTTATTGTTAGAAGCCGCACCCAGAATCGCTCCATCTACTAGCGTCTGTTGTAACTTGCTTTTATAACTCTGTATCTCCATGTCTTTCTTTTCGACAGTCTGTTTTAGAATTGAATCAAACTCTCCGCGCTCTTTCTGTCGCTCAATATCTGCGGCTTGTTTCTCAGCCAACAAATCTCTTGCTTCATTCAGGTCAATGCCTGACAGTTTCTTGTCAAACTTGCGCTGTTCTCTAGATATGCGGTCAGCTACGATTCGATCTAATTCATCTTGTGTAAATGTCTTTGCTACCTGATTCTCAACTGCATTAGTTTCAATTTCAGATTCCATGTTTTCTTCGCTCATGTCGCGGCCTCTTAAAGAGTGTTGGTGAGTCTGGATTGTAGCACATTAAATTAATTTACAAAAACCGTAATTATTTACCTCATAAGTGTTTACATTTATGTTTATATAGTATTTAATGTAATCTCAATCAAAAAACAAAGGGCAACGCCATGAATAACTCTACTAACAACCAATCTTTTGACTATTACACTTGTTCTACCGAAGAATTAATTTGGGCTATAGATTACGGCAAGAAAAAAATAAGCATTGCTAAAAGCGAGCTTATTCATGGCGAAATAACTAATTCGGATTACGCGAATGTTTTAGCAACTTACGAAATGGAAAGGGTCAAATGTCAATCCGCTTTAGACCTTCGAGCCAAGTAAACCAACCGCCCCTTCGGGGGCAATCAATCAAAAAAGGAAAATAACAATGAGCAAATCTAATTTTACAGTAGAAGAAGACATACTAATCGTTAAGAGTCTAGGCGAAAAGATTGACTCTCTAAACGAGCGGATAAGGGAGTATCCAAAAGACAAAGATGTCCAACCTTGGGATGCTAAGAAATGGGCTGACCAAGATGGTCAAACTATCAAACAGCTTAGAGCTTTAATTAATAAAATAGGCCATTAACTAACAGCCCCTTCGGGGGCTATTTCTTTGGCTTCTTCTTCTTGGGTCGGCCTACTTTACTACCGTATGTTCCTTTACCTTTTGGCATGATCTAGTCCTCTATTACTGGTCGCCATCTATGACGGCAATTGTAGCCGCCCGCTGAAACAAAAGCATTGGAGTCTATCTTACCGCCCCAACTGCCTTGCCATATCTCTTCGATCTCATCTATCGTGTAAGTCTTGTTTACGTGCCTAGCGCAGAACTCTCTCGTTGCGCTGTCATCTGGGCCACGATATGTAAACTTAGTTGCACCGCTCTCTAGAGCTATTCGGGTGTTGATTGACCTATCGAACTGCAAAAGGGAATCGTGTAGTTGTTGGCTTGCGTACCTAGCCATGTCACCGCTAACGGCTTGCTGTATGCTTGCAACACCAACAGCGAATGTCTGACCAGTTAGGGTACTTTCATACACTTGCTTGGCAATGATATCCAGATACTCTTGACCTAAGTTCTCAAAGCCTCTAAAGCTAAGATTCTGCAACTGAGAAACCACATTAGGGTCTAACTTTGCAAAGTCCCCATAGGTAGCAAGCATTGTCGCAACTTCACCTGCAACGGCCTTATATTCGCGTACAAAGCCATCAATGGTCGTTAGGTACTCTTCTTCGATCAGTTTCCGTAGTTCCGATCTAGCTTGGATAGCCCATTCTAAATCGAACAGGATGCCGTCTTTAAGGGGCGCAGTGGCTAGGTAATCGACTATCCTTCTCTCTAGCTTTGCAAGCGCCAGAACGAGCTTGGCTTGGTGTGCTTCAGCCCTAGCAATGACATCCTTTAGTTGATCAGTATCAACTGCCATTATTCTTCTTCAGTTACCTGATCATTAAACTGACCCAAGACCTGAGTACCAGACGTTATTTCAACGTGGGCTTTGGCTAGGTCTTCATCATCAAGCAATAAGTCGGCAATCTTCTTGTCTATCTCTTGCGCCAAAGTTACAGATTTAACACCTGTAGCCCTTAACTGCTGAAGGAACATAAGTTCTTTGTCGTAGTCTCTAAGGTCGAATGCATCTGGATAGAATATCTCTACGTCAGGGGTGACATCTTGCCAATCACAGAACAACAACCATATCTGCTCTTCAGCCAACTCTAGCAAATCAGCCTTCTCAGCGAGTTTAGCATTGAGCATCTGGAACTCAGTCTGCATAGCCACACCGCTCATAGTCATCGCTTCTGTGCCTCTAACAGCACCCATGTGGCTCATGCGGTTAATAGCTTCAATTTTGTCTTTAATAGACTCTCTAACAGCGTCTAGGTTCTGTCCACTAGGCTGTAACTGGTAAGGCTTCAAAGAAGCATCCATATCATCAGGCAGATTAATAATCGCACCCGCTCCTGCTGAAGCGTCTGTGCCGAACGACTTGACCAACGTGGGATGGTTGGATATTCGTATAAGCTGTTCTATCTCTGATAGCTCTTGGTAGATAGCTCTCTGCATATAGGAAGCATCAGATATGTCACTAAGCCCAATGCCTCTTGTCACACTACGGTTAGCAGGTAAGAATACAGCAGGTATACGACCAAGCACATTATCATCGACTTCGATTTGTTTGTCTAAATCATTGACCGAATGCCATAGCTCAACTCTGTCCTTGTACCAGACCCTGTAATACGTCTCTGTAGTCGTTTCGTCAACACGGATAACGCTTTCCCTAACCTTTAGGTAATCAAGCTCAAAACGGCCGCTA
>Ga0209092_10004916_pt1 | contig 10936 bp, 14 predicted proteins | sample FraStrMetagenome_FD_187446 | JGI IMG/M metagenome (GOLD analysis project Ga0209092, IMG submission 187446) | Marine eukaryotic phytoplankton communities from Arctic Ocean - Fram Strait ARC3M Metagenome (SPAdes) (version 2) | ecosystem: Environmental > Aquatic > Marine > Oceanic | place: Fram... | reverse complement strand
CTGTACCTACCATTCCTCCATCAGGAATATGACCTGTGGCGCCATCACCTTCTTTAGACATATTATATAGCAAACCCTTTTTAAGATTGTATCCAAATCCCATCATATAAATTGGTGTCGAAAAATCCTTAGTTTCTCTCAGAGTTCTCAATGTTTCAGTTTCTCCACGTGCTGGGCTAATATTAGGTTGTCCATCAGTTAAGGCAATAATAGCAGACTGACGAGTCTTATCGTCTCTTGCGTCCAACATTTCTAATGCTGCGACGACTCCTCCATAAATATTAGTTGAACCTCTAGGTTTAATAGAGTCAATCTTACCCATAATACCAGATTTATTCAAAGGTGTCATTTCTTGAAGTTTTTGAACCTCTTCAATTTCATTATCAAACGCAATGACTCCCAATCTGTCATGAGGTCTAAGAGACGCACTTACCGTTTTAGCAGCATGATTCGTAATATCATTTATAGAAAATCCAACTTCCAACTTTTTCCCATCACTATCCTGAGTAGATGTTTCGGAACCAGTTGAACCAGAACGATCCTCTACGATTACAAGATCAATTCCAGGTATATTATCAAGTGTAAATTGACCTTCTTTCTCCACACCAAATGTAAACATGTGAGTATTTTCATCTGTTTCACTAATTTGTAGTTTTGACATTAACTTAAATTCAGAAACCTCTAATACCTTAGACTTTTGACGCTGAATTACTCCAAAATCTCCCGCATGATATTTATCACATAAATATCTGATATTAGGATTTACTTTTAAATCTTCAACAGTCATAGGCTCTTTAGTCGTTGGCGATATTGCTTTTCTTTCAACAAGCCATTTGACTATTTGAGCCCTTTCATAAGTATGCCCATCGCTCCCAGTGACAGGTTCCTTCATAGGCATACCTGATATAGGACATACGATACTTTCAATTATAGCTGTGGTTGCGTTTTCGTGTGTAGTGATAGATGACATTTTTTATTAAGGATTCAATAAAAAATGATATAATCAAATTTTTATGTAACAATTGTTGAGGCATCTGAATCAATACTTCCCAATATCAGATCATTTTTAGATTGAAATCTAACTCTGACACCTCTCTTTTTATTTTTAGATTTAATTAAGTTATTTTCTTTATTACTGTTACCAGAATCTGTTAGTTTTTTATTTTGAAAGTAAATCAACATTAAATACGATGATTCGAACCCCATGACTATATATTATATTTCAATAAATTTAAAAACCTTAAATCAAATTTACAAGTTTATTGTATAAGCATTGGGCATGGATTTATTGTTAGTTTAATCCCTTTTCCATTACAACAGTTATGTCCCATAATTAGTTTATTACTATCTAAATGACTTTTTATAAAACTAAGAAAATTATCCATATTATCAGTATGTATGAAATTACTTGTATCATACATATATGAATCAGCTATATTGTTTCCCTTAGATAATTGACTATAACTATAAAATTTACCGAGTAATGTATTCAATTGACCAACATCATGATGGGTTAATTTATGATCTTTACACATTATATATTCTTTAGTTTTGATTACATTTTTTACATAGCCTTTTATTCTAACACATGATTTGAAGTATTTATTCATATAGTTTTTCATATTACTATTTATGTGTTTATTTAGAAATAGTAAACGATATCCTTTATTTTTTTTACTAATAAATGGACATACACAGTTTGTATCTCCTAAAATATATGTAATAATGATATTAAATATACCTTTTTCATGATTGATTATATTATCTATCATTATACTTCATATCAGGTTGTTAAATAAGTTGTAAATCAAATTTAAACTTAAAAAGATATCAAATAATCATTATATATGGATAGAAATACCGATTTTAGTTTTATGAAATCAGGCTTTAATAACCTTGTCCTGCCAAATAATGGACCTGACCCCGATATGGTTTTATTTATACAGTCTCTAGTTTTAAGTTTTACTGAATGTGCTCTTATTACTGCTAGTGAATATGTAAGTCATTCTGGAAGAAATGGTATCACTCCTGATGATATTAAATTATGTCTTAAATACCAGACATTTCAGTTTTTAAATAGAAATGATGTAAATGATAAAATGCAGAAATGGAAAGCATTTATTAATGAAGAAACCGATGAATATAATGAAGATGAAGATGAAGATGAAGATGAAGATGAAGATATAGACGAACAAGTAAATGAAATCAATTTTTTAGATGATAAAATAATAAATAAATTCAAAAAAAGTGAATGTAAATGTAAAACCTGCTCTGAAATTAATAATGTGGATACTAAATGGGTTGATTGGGTACCAACAACCCCTATTGAGATGGCATTAAAAAAAGTTTTAGATAATGATTTATGATCTAAGTATTTTTTGAAGTTTATAACAACTAGTTTTTATATCATCATTGTTTTTGGTAGGAGTATATTTTTTTAAAACCTCTAATCTGTCTAATACTTTCTTATGACCTCCTGGATTTTCATCAGTAATAAATACATCTGTGCAGTTATTCTTTAGTATAGGTAAGGAAGTCATATTCCAGTATTCGGTTAAACTTAATACTTGATGTCTATACGAATCATATTTTATAGTCTCATAACAAGGACCTCTACCATATCCTAATCCATTATTCAACCATTTAATTCTCCAAAAACTAGTCTTAAGATAAAATTCTTTCACTAATAATTTATATATAGAATGATAAGTATCATCAAATTGAAATATTAGACGCCATATTGAATCAGGAAATTTAGAAGCAAGCATATTCATATTAGTATCACTAATATACAAAAAATACGTAAATTAATCAAATTTTAAATTAATTATTAAAAGTGTATTATTTATATGGAGAACTATGTTTATAAAGCAACAGTAGATAGTATTTACGATGGCGATACTATGACATGTACAATAGATTGTGGATTTGGTGTTCATCTTTCTAAGCAAAAAGTTAGACTATTTGGCATTGATACCCCAGAAGTAAGAGGCGTCGAGAAAGTTGAAGGTAAAAAATCTAGAGATGCGGTTAGAGAAAAGGTATTAGGTAAGGATATATTACTTAAAACTATAAAGGACAAAAAAGGTAAATATGGTAGATATTTAGGCATTATATACATACAAGAGGGAGATACCCAGGTTAATATAAATGATTGGATTATCGAAAATAACTATGGTGAAAAAGCATCCTACTAAATATAGCAAAATAAATTTGATAAATCTCAGACTTATTTTACTATACCAATACTGACGATGTCTAAAAAAACTAAGTTGTTTTGCAATGTCAAAATAGGTGTGAATAATTGCGATATTTGTTGTGAAAAAGCTTATTTTTCTAAAAGAATTCCACAGCCTAATCATAAAAGTTATCCTAAAATGTCATTACTTAGATGCGGTCATGGAATGTGCGAATGTTGTCTAGCTAAACATGTATGTCATAATGGATTTAGTTGTCCATTCTGTCGAGCTGAGTCTGTTGGTATAATGAAACAATTCGGCTCAAGTGAAATTAAAGGAACTATGGACTGTTTCGACGACTTTATATATGAATGGAGAAACTATATTGGAAGAGCTTTATCTTCAGAACATAAATTTGCCAGATTATATAGAACAATGCTAGACGATTATAATCTTGAAAAATCTAAAAAAAAATCTGATAAAATAAAAGAAAAGAAGAGACTAGATAAGATAGAACAGACTAAAAAAAGAGAAAAATCTCGAAGTAGGGCTATATGTCCACACTGTGGAAAAAATTCATTTACAAGTGAAAAACAACGTGATTTCCATATTATGAAGAAACATCGATAATTTATTTGAAATTTGATATTGATTTGCCTTAATAAATTTTTTATTAAGTGTTACAATGAGTTCCTGTAATGAAAAATTTAATTGTATTAAACATACTATATTATTAATAGCTGTTACCATAACAGTATACTTTTATTCTGAAGTATTTAGAATTTTAAATAATAAAACATCAATAGATCATTCATGTGGATATAGTAATATTCATGTATATCTATTATCATCATCATTAGTATATCTATTCATCATTATAATGAACTTTAATTGTATATATAATAATTTTAGATGGGCATTAAAAATATATATTGTAACATATATCTTAAATGTTGCTCTCACTATATGGGGATACTTAGAATTATATTACCTAGTATGTCCAAATACAACTGAAACAGAATTAATAACTTTTTCCAATGGTGTTCTTATATTTCAAACTATTATAACATCAATATGCACAATCTTTCATGTAATATATGGGGTAGTAAAACTTATAGACTTTTATACCGTATCAAAATATAGAAAATCTAGAGAAATAGAAAAAAGTAGTAAGAATATCACTATTAATGTAGAATAATAGATTCTATAGATTAATAAAACGTTTTAATAACTTAGCTCTAAAATAAATGCATTTTTTATAATACAGTCTGGAAGTTCATCCATCAAATACACTGACTTTCCATTTTCAATATCCTTAATTTCTTTAGATACAAGATGTTTGGTGAAATCATCTTCCTCGTCCAGTCTAACAATTCTATACTCTTTTTCTCTAAAAAAAGTATGTAATTCATTTGCTAATTGAATATTTGAATTATTTTCACTTATAATAATAATTTTGTGGAATAATATTGAATTATTCAATTTTTTATCTTCGTCAAAACAGCAGAATATAGCCTTTCTGGCTTCAGATTTTGAAGTTGCTAGATCATATTGGTAATCCGACATATAAAAAGATATTTAAAGTTATCTTTAAATGCTTTTGGTAAAAAAAATTTATCTAATAATCTAATATGAACGATTCCAATATTTATTATTAGCATTATCTGTAATCTTGAATGTAATATTTTGGTTTTTAGATGGACTTACTATAGGTTGAAAATTCCAACCCTTACAAGAATTATCTACTTGATTTTTTGGAGGACTAATGTAAGGTTGAAAATTCCAATCTTGACATGAATTATCTACAGGTTTATAAAAATCTGTAATTTTAGATTTTTTTGAAACCCGGTCAAAATTAAATGCTGTTTCTGGTGTCGAACAATTGTATTCTTTTCCTGGAGTTAGACATTTAGTTGGAGAACAACAGTGGGATTGATCAGTATCAATACTTATCCCTTTTACACCAATATTCACTTGGCGTTCAAGACAATCACTCGGTGTATTTATAATATTAGTTATAGCATTAAACTTCTTAGATAAAGTTTCGTATTCATAACTATAATCCATACAATTATTAGCAACGTTAGATGCTGTCTTAGAATTTTCAAGCTCCATTTCCTTTTGATGAAGTTTTGCTTTAAGTTTAGAAACATATTCATCTTGAACAATACAGCATTTAAGACACTTTTTTAATTCCACCTGGTCAGTTTCCCAATCAACTCGCATCTCTTCAAGAGACTTTCTGATATGTTTATTTGATACTTCTAGCTCAGACGCATAATCATTAAGATCGTCTTTTTCTAATACTAGATCTTCAATTCTTCCTTCTAAAGACTTAATTTTAGCATCTCTGTCTGATATAACATCAAATTTAGATGAATTAGTATAAGATACCAGTTCTTCATATTTATCAACTGCGTCGAACCAAAATTTATTTAATTCTGCTGGAGTAATAAACACCTCCTGTCGTCCTACATTACCATTATAAAACAATGTCGCATGAATTGAAGTATTAATACTAATTCCTACAATTCGGATATTATAATTTTGAACATTATAATTAGCTACATTTACAATTCTGTCAACTAATTCAATTGAAATATGAGTTAATTCAGGCATGTCATTTCTATTAAAATTAAAATATATATTAGATTCTTGGAGAGATAGTTTTGTTTTCAAGAGCTGAAGAGCGGATTGTTTGCTTAAAAATCTTGATTGGTTCATGGGTTATATAAATTTATATCAAGAAATGTTTAAATGATTTTAAGCGTCAAATTTTTATCAATTGTATTTAAAGACTTCATTTTAAAAAATTTGATAACTCATAATTTCTTTATTGAAAAATAAACCGTTCTATGCTTCCTATACTTCTATCTAGAAAATATAATAATGATTCAATTAAAAATTCCAAAGGTGATATCAATAAACCCTTAGCTATTAATATGGATAAGAATAAATGTCAATGTGATTTATTAAACGATAATTTAAGATTTAAGATTGACAACTATAAACCCAAACAAGGTATAGATTGTCCTTGTTGTCAATGCAAAGTTAACATGGGTTTAATTGATCTAAATAAATACCAAAATTTATGTAACATAATTGTTAATAGACCAGTTCCAAAGGCAAGAAAGACATTTAAGTTAAATAATTTTTATAAATCGCAAGAATCAATATCTGAAACTGAATTAGTTCAAGATGATGAATCGAATAATATTCTATCAGATAATTGTATTATAACATAGTTATATTTTGTGGAGGAATTGGTGGTGCGCTGGGCTCATATATATATGCTGGAGCAGTAGGCATATTTGTTAAATCATTCTCACTAAATCTATTATCTATATTTGTCATAGGAATAGTATCTTCTATACTTATAGCAACTGCTTCAGGTATATTATTGGGTTCATCATCTAATATTCTTTTTGTAAATCCTAATAGTAAAGCATATTTATTTTTTAATGGTTTATTTACAATCATATTTATTGATAAATACCCATTTCCTGTAGATGACACAGTTTGAGTAAAGCAGCCTGGATTTTCATACGCTATTTCTCTGAAATTTTGTTCATGAGCATTACCTAAATATACTAAATACGTATCTTTATTTCTTAAAGGCTGGCAATCAAATGTGAAATTAGAATAACATTTATACTCTAGCATTTTAATACCATGATTTTTAGTTTTATATCTATCAAATAAATTTATTGTAGATACTGATACTAGATCAGACAAGTCAGGAGTAGATCGATCTTCGTCGTAAAATACAGCATATAAATGTAAATCGCCAGTAAATGTATTATTTACTAAAAATTTTCGAATATCGAATATTTGTCCTATATGATAATCATAGGTTGTATGTTGCCTATTGGCGAGACAGTTATAATTAATAGAATGACTTTCCCTTGGTTTAAAATAAACCTCATTACCAATATTAATTACATCACAATGCGCGTGTAGCATCTATATCCTATGTTACAATAATAATTTATAAACCGGAAAATAAATTTAACGACAAATTTTAACTATAATCCATATTTTATTAATAGTTTAACAACTTTCTTATACCATCTTCTTACATCTTTATTAAATTTTCCCAAATCATTAAAATCTACCCACTTTAGCATATCTTTCTCATACAAACCCTTTTTACATATTTTTTCAGGATGACTAGATTGTGTTTTTAAGAAATCCTCTCTAAAACGACGTGGTAAGTCTTCATCATATGGTATATACACTATATATGTTCTCCATCCATCTGGAAGTGTAATAGTTTTAATAAATTTATTTTTTATTAGATTTACTATATCTTCTTTGGAACCTATAAATCCCGCCGACTCTTCAAATCCTTCTCTAATAGCTGTTTCGTAATAAGTTTCATTTTTTTCTTTACTTCCTCCAAAATCGCTCCATTTTCCTCCATCTTTCCTAGAATTTATATATTCTCTTGAAAATAGGAAATACACATTGTTTTCATGAATAGTTACCGGCAATATTCCTCCACCCATTGTATATATATTAAAACATAATGTCTAATATAATATCATTATTCAATAATTTCATATTTAAACATTTGTGTATTTTTACCCCAACTTTGATTAATAGGAAAACACGATTTTATAACATGTCGTTTGAAATATATATTTTGACTAGCAAATACTATAGCATTATTTTTGATTTCATTGTCGAGTTTTTTAGATAATTTTTGATTATAATCATGATTAAAGCATAGATTACTAATATAAATCATATCATAATTACTAATATCAATATTCATTATATCGTCATTCCATAAGTTCACTTTTTGATTTCTTCTAGCTTTATTTATAACATATAGTGAATTTTTATATCGCTCTTCTGATAACTCAACACCATCTATTATGTTTAATGATGGAACCATGTCAATCATATATTTAAGAACAATACCTATACCACTCCCAAGATCACAAAAACTTTTGGGACTTCTTGTTTTTAATTGATTAACTAACTGAATTGCACCCTTCTTAGTTAATTCACCATAGGTTGAATTAGAATCAGTCTTCTCAAAAACTAATCTTTCATTTCTAGATATATTAATCACTTTATCTATATTCATATTAATTATATAGATAAATTGATTATTTTTAAGTAATTCATATTATAGTATTATCTTAACATTACGCCTGTGTTTTTCAGTATCTAAATTATCAACCCATCCCATATCTTCTACTAAAATATTTGAATAATATTTATTAATAATATGTGTATTGACTGGGTTTACTACTTTTGCCCTAACTAGCATTTCTCTATTAGTTTTACCTATCCAACTTTCATCATCTAATTCATAGATGTTATAAAGAACTGGTTTAAATTTTTTTATGAATTTTGAATGTAAAACAGTGTAATTTTCACAAACTACAAACATATTGATGTAATTATCTACAAAACCTTGTTTATTTACATTAGCTCCTTTGATAAAATTTCGCATATGTTCAGGTATAGGACTTTTCTGACCTCCAGATATGTAGTATATCTTATACTTTTTATCCGCTTTTTTTTCTTCGTCTATCAGGCGGTAATTCTGATCCTGTCTCCCAAATCTATTACCCATATAAATTTTAAATTATATTAATTTATTATCTATAATTTTAAATATATTTATCATTTACTATATACTCAATTACAGGATAGTAAAGCATTAATAAATACGCAGCATTCATGTATGGTAATATTATCATATCTTCAAAATATAATTTACTATCTACTAATAAATGTGGCTGTGTTCTTAATTGTTTCATTATTTCAGGGTAATATTCCATATAAAAATTTAATTTATCTACTAAACCTATGATTTGTGAATATTTGTTTATGTGTTCATCATATATTGGAGAATCTTCTAATATATTACCGTCAATATCAACAAAATCTAATGACTCATTCAATTTTCCTACAAAATTACCATCACTTATAAAATCTTCTTTATTTTGAGAGCGCAGTTTTTCTAAATCAGCTCTGAATTCTGCTTCATCACCCCTTGTTCTTGTAATGAAAAATTCATTTAAATCAGCATTTTCAAATCTACCGTTTTTGAAAGTTTTATTTACTGATTTAATAACATTTATCATAAAAGTAACTTCTTCACCTGTAAAATCTGAAATGTTCTCAAGATTATTTACACTATCGAATATATTTTTAGAACCTTTTTTAAATTCATCTAATGAACATGTGTTTGTATAACCATCACTTATTGTAAATTTTATAAATCTAGATATTAATGGATCTTCAATTAATTCAATAGACAAACCACTAAGAAATTTGATTACATCGTGAGCATATCTACCCTTTTTTAAGACTATTCTTTCCGATTCATCTTTATGTGTATTTTCACTAATAAATGCCTTCAATTTATCACCAACTTGTTCAATACTATTAATAGTGGATAAAATATAATCTACCAGGTCAATATTTGTACTTATATCGTCTTTTTCCGATGCTATATTTGTATTTAGGTAATCTTTTATAGTCGTGATAAGATCACTATTAGATGAGTTTCGAGCTAACGAATTAATTTTAGAACCATAAAGACAATTATCATATAAATTGATATTCATTACTAAATATTTAATTAAACGAAGTTGTTCTAAATTTAGACGCTCTTCTTCTCCAAAGTTATCTATATCACCAGTTTCTATAAATTCTAGTCTAAGTAAAGTATTATTATCTCTATCGCAATGTTTATTATCATCTGATTTTTTACAAAATCTAAATAATTCGTCATCATCTCTGTCACAATTTTCCAAATCAATATCTTCACAATTTATATCATATAGTTTTCTATCGTTAGATACTTGTTGATAAGTCTTGACTCCAGCTATTCTTTCCCTTAAGGATTTATTTGATATATTATTTGCTATTATAGAATTCTTTTTATAATTTAAAAACTCTAATTCTTCATCTAACTCTTCTAACTGAGATTCTAATATAATAATTTCCTCGATTCCTGAATTACCACCAAATTGTGAGTAATCAAATCCAGATTCATATTTTTCTGAATTTCCATCAATACAATTGTTCATTCCGGCACAACTAGATACTCTTATAGGTGAACAACAATCTTCTTCATTACTTTGTGGTAATTTTCTGAATTTAGATGTCTCCATACACTCAGTGCCAGTGATTTTTTTTCTACCATTAGCATAATCATAATTAATCCAAGAGCAATCTGAATTACTATCACAGTCGCTTTTACGATTATTAGAACATGTATCTGTAGATGTATAGTCCTTAATAAAATTACGCATACCCTTTCTACCTATTTTATACAAAAAATCGATTGAATTTTCATCACTGTCATCACTGTCATCTGGAGTATATAAATTATATTCGGAACTTGTAGTAGCTATTTCATATTTCTGATCATCTTTTAAATCTTCTAAATGTGCCTGAATTTTAGGTTTAGTTGAATTAATTTCATCTATTCTGGTATCAATATCTAATAATTCTTCTTCAATAACTTGACTGTATGGCAGTGATGTCATCTCATCATCTAAATCAACAGATATCTCTGATTCTTCTTGAACTGATTTAGAAAATAATTCATCTATATTTGAACAGTTTTTATAGTTTAAGGTTTTATCCCAACCAGTTAGAGGTATAAGTGTTTTGTCAAAACTATTCATATTTTGAGACATGTGATATATATCTTGTAGTATATTTATATAATTACGTTGTATATTCTCCAAATTATTTATTCTTCTCATTATTGCTGGATCTTTGGC
>Ga0209092_10004915_pt1 | contig 10936 bp, 7 predicted proteins | sample FraStrMetagenome_FD_187446 | JGI IMG/M metagenome (GOLD analysis project Ga0209092, IMG submission 187446) | Marine eukaryotic phytoplankton communities from Arctic Ocean - Fram Strait ARC3M Metagenome (SPAdes) (version 2) | ecosystem: Environmental > Aquatic > Marine > Oceanic | place: Fram... | reverse complement strand
GGTAAAATAGCTTATTACCGAAACATTGGATCAAGTACTGTTCCAAGCTTTGAATTGACGAATCCATCACTCGGTTCAGTGAATACGACCGATTCGAATCCTGATGGATATTCTACACCGCATTTCGTACGCGACTCCGGGAATGTAAATCTTTTCTGTGGTGATCTTTCCGGTAGAATGCATCACTATACGGACATTGATGGAAACCTCAGCATTGGTGACACTTTCAATCTTGAAACATTGAATCACCAGGGAATTTCAACAGAAGGGTACAGCTCAATTTTCATTGCTGATATTAACAACAATGATAAACTTGAAGCATATGTTGGACAGGATTTAGGTGGACTTTTCCGCTTCGAAAATGACTCTACAAGCACCGCTTCGAATCAGGGGATAGGTAAAGATGTTGAGCTGTTGATATACCCTAACCCTACAAGTGGAATGATCACTGTAGCTTCGAACGACAATCAATTGAACCAAGTAACGCTCTTTAATCTTGCGGGTCAGCAATTACTTATGCTTAATCCAGCAACAAATTCAACTCAGATTGATTTCAATAACCTTCCAAGTGGAGTTTATATTATTCATGTTGGGCTGAGCACAGGTGACATAATTACACGAAGAGTTCTGAAAAAATAGTTGGTTATAGCTTGGCGACCCAGCAAGTATCAGTGATGGTAATCGTTGGTTCTTCTTTGAATATACCATAAACAGATGATCCGCTTCCTGACATAGATGCGTAAATTGCACCCTCACTATACATTTGTTCTTTAAGATCCGAAATCTTAGGATTACTTGTCATAATGGAATACTCAAAACTATTCATAAGAGTGTATTTCCATGATTCGATAGGCTGCCGAAGCAGGCCAGCTAAAGCAATTCTGTTTTCTATAAATCGAACACCTGAATAAGCTTCTTTTGTACCTATATGAATTCCTGGGTGCACTACTTTAATGAAGTAATCAGATAAATCCAATTCAAAATTTTCCATGAATTCTCCCCTGCCAGTTGCAATCTGAGGTGTTGAATTTATGAAAAAGGGGCAGTCACTACCCAATTCACCAGCCATTTGCCGTAGATCGTTTTTAGAAATATCCAATGAGAATAGTTCATTCAATCCAATCAACACATAAGCTGCATCTGAAGAACCTCCTCCTAATCCAGCTCCCATTGGAATATTCTTACGCAAATGCATATAGACATTAGGAATGGAATAACGATCCTGAATCATTCGAAAAGCACGGACACATAAATTACTCTCCGGCGGACAATCAACTACTATCCCCGTTTGCACAAATTCGAATTCATCTCGCTGCAGAAGTTCAAGTACATCAAACCACTGCACGGGATACATACATGTTTCGATTTCATGATAACCATCCGGGCGTTTACCCAAAACGTTCAGACCTAAATTGATCTTAGCTGGAGGAAATAATATCATTCTCTAAAAGTAGAACAACTAAACAATTTTTGTACCTTTCGCCCCTCAAAATATTGAGCATTATGGCAATTTATTTGGATTTCGAGGAACCGTTGAAGGAGTTGGAAGAGAAAATCTCTCAGACTAAGGAGATTGGAGAAAACACGGATGTCGACATGAGCGACAAAATCAAAGAACTCGAAACTAAACTTAGGAGTAAAACAAAGGAAATATTTGGAGGCTTGACACCATGGCAAAAAGTCCAATTGTCGCGTCATCCAGAACGTCCTTATACATTAGCATATATTGACGCACTTACGAATGGACAATTCCAAGAATTCCACGGTGATCGAAATGTAAAAGACGACAAAGCTATGGTTGGTGGATTCGGACTTTTGGATGGAGAAACAGTGATGTTCATTGGCCAACAAAAAGGTGTCAACACGAAAATGCGTCAATTCAGAAATTTTGGGATGCCTAATCCTGAAGGATATCGTAAGGCTCTTCGTCTGATGAAATTGGCAGAAAAATTCAACAAGCCTATTGTTACTTTAATTGATACTCCTGGTGCATTCCCTGGACTTGAAGCGGAAGAACGAGGGCAAGGTGAAGCGATCGCTCGAAACATCTATGAGATGATGCGATTGACTGTTCCAGTTATCTGCATCGTTATTGGTGAAGGCGCGTCTGGTGGAGCTTTAGGGATTGGAGTTGGCGATAAAGTAGTCATGCTTGAAAATACATGGTATTCTGTTATTTCTCCTGAATCATGCTCATCTATTCTATGGAGATCATGGGAGTATAAAGAAAAAGCAGCCGAAGCTTTGAAACTGACTTCTAGCGACATGAAAAAATTGGGGATCGTTGATGATATTATCAAGGAACCAATCAATGGCGCTCACAGAGCTCCTGCGGAGACATTCAAAACGGTTAAGAAAAGCGTAAAGAAATACCTAGAAGAACTCAGTAAGATATCTCCTGAACAGCGTATTGAAAATAGAATTGCTGCTTTCTCCGAGAGAGGGGTTTGGAAATAAATTCACTATAAAATACGTTTTTTAATTTCTTATATGCTGTCTTAAATTCATTGGATGGAGTCAATTAGATGGAGAATATTTAGAGTCATTTAGTCCTGTCGATAAACTCTCGGAACACGCAGATGGTGAAGGCGGAGCAGAAATCGCGGGAATGGATCAACAGTTTTTCTTTTTAATCCCTGATGGCTCCATTTGAAATGGAAGGTATGGGCTTCGCATGTCTGACATACTTCTCTGTTAGCCTCGATGACACATACTTATATCTACAGATAGGTGAAGTATGTCAATTAGATCTTCCTGAATAGGATAAGTATGTCAAGATTGCCTATGAAATCAGTAAAGACAGCAATACCCTCACCCTGATTGTTGATGGCAAAAGATTTGACTACAAAGAGTGGGAATAAGCCACTCCGCTAGCTCTCATAACTTCATGTGCAAATAAAAATATTGAAATTGTAAGCCAAGAAATACCAGTCCGTCAAAATCACTATCTTTCCTAAAATAGAAAAAGAGATGATCGTAATAATTGGCAATGGAATTTCTGGAGTCACCGCAGCGAGAAATATTCGTAAAAAGAGCGATGACGCGATTACGATAATATCCTCTGAATCAAAATATTTTTTCTCACGTACGGCGCTGATGTACGTGTACATGGGACATATGACCTTCGAGCATACACAACCCTACGAACCCCATTTCTGGGAAAAGAACCGGATCGAGTTACTACAGAATCACGTTGAATCTATTGAATCCAATAAGAAGGAACTTCGATTCAGTGACGGAAGCAAGATGAAGTATGATTCTTTAATTATTGCAACAGGATCTAAACCGAATAAATTCGGATGGAAAGGACAAGATTCAAAACGAGTACATGGTATGTATTCGAAACAAGATCTAGAAAACATTGAAAAATCAACCAAAGGAATAGCGAGTGCCGTCATCGTCGGTGGAGGATTAATTGGAATTGAGTTAGCGGAGATGCTGCTCACACGAAACATCGAAGTGCACTTCCTTGTTCGCGATAATGGTTTTTGGTCAGAAGTTCTACCTAGTCAGGACTCACAATTAATAATGGATCATTTGGAAAAACACCACGGCCTTCGTATGCATTATGAAACTGAACTGGACGAGGTTGTGACAAACGAAAACGATGAGGCAATTGGTGTCATTACCAAAGCAGGAAGAAAAATCGAATGTCAATTTGTAGGCCTAACAGCTGGAGTATCACCGAACATTGCAGTGATAGAAGGAAGTAGTATCGAGTCAAATCGAGGGATATTAGTTGACCGTTTCTTACGCACTTCTGAGGCAGATATTTATGCTATAGGCGATTGCGCCGAGTTTCGAGAGCCACTGCCCGGAAGACGACCAATCGAGCAGGTGTGGTATACTGGAAAATTCATGGGAGAGGTAGTTTCAGAAACGATCACAGGTTCTCCGCGTCAGTATAACCCAGGCCATTGGTTTAACTCAGCAAAATTCTTTGAAATAGAATATCAGACATATGGGGATGTCCGCGCCACTCTTGCAGAAGACGAAGAAGAATTCGTGTATCGTCATGCAACAGAGGATGTTTTACTCCACTTTGTTTTCGAAAAAGAAAGCCACAAGTTTATTGGAATAAACAACTTTGGAATTAGAATGCGCCACCCAGTCTTTAATGACTGGTTACTAAATAACGCAACGATCGAAGAAGTCCTATCCAATTTAAAGTCGGCAAACTTTGATCCCGAATTCTATACGAAGTACGAGTCAGAAGTTGTCGCTGAGTTCAATCAGAAATTTGGTGCTTCTGTTGCGGTAAATGCTCCGAAGTGGTGGCAAAAAATTATTTCACACTAGTCTATGAAAAGTAACTATTCAATTGTAGGAGAGGAATCTCAGAAGCTTAGTGTTTTTAAGAAAATCGGTATCCTAATCTTCATTCTTGGTCTCACTGGACTAATTGAATTGATTCGAATATCAATTATTGACAAAATGAAGTTCGAAGATATCGAGCACTACGAATGGTATATCTTCGGATCATTCGGACTTCAGCTATTGGGGACTTTTTTGTTTACCTATGATAGACATCACTTCTCGATTAAGTCAGCATATCTGAAGTACTCCAATAAAATTCAAAAAATCGGTCTCGCTATTTCGACCCTAGGATTTGGTGTATTCTCACTCGCTTGGGCAGGACTCATCACCTCAAATCACACCTTGTTTCTGTGGCTATCCATGGGGCTTATGGGTATTGGAACGATGACTTACACTTACGGCAGTTACGCTGGTCATCTCAAGGGAATAAAGAATAATTACGTCATGTTCAATTCATTGACAAGCCGAGGTATACTTGGCTGGATTGCAGGAATTGTTCTTACGCTCTTCTATATCCAAATCTATTGGTTCCCTGAATCTCTTGAGAGTCTCATTCGACTTTTCGACCCACTTGCCTACCTTTTCACCGGTGCTGCAGCCGGACAATGGTTTGTTTATGGGACAGTGTACACTTTTTTAATCTTCTTCCTGGGTATCAAATTCATCTATAAGTACAGACACAATCGCTATCAGATAATTCGTACAATTTCAGTGATCTTCTTCCAAATAGTTTTTGCCTATGCAATTCCACATATTTTGGAAGCCTTTAACGACTACCAAGGATATTTCGCTAAAGATTTAAAGAATATCTGGCCGCTTAATTATGGTTTCGTCGAATCGTATCAATTAGATGCGATGCAAAACAATGGTGTTTCAGGTACCTTTTATTTTGTATGGGGACTAGTACTCTTCTTAATTATCACTCCATTTTTAACCTATCTGGTAGGAAAGAGATGGTATTGCTCGTGGGTTTGTGGCTGCGGTGGACTTGCTGAAACTGCTGGGGATAGCTTCCGTCATTTATCTTCAAAGAAAGAGTCGAGTTGGAAAATTGAACGTTGGGTAATCCACCTTGTAATGGTATTTGTGCTTGTGATGACTGTCGGCGCTCTTTGGCCTTATTTTTCGGGGAAAGAGTTTGAATTAGGATTCATGACCATTGATCAAAAAGGATTCTTCTACACTTTTGCTACGCTATTGTCTCTCTCCGGAATTGGCCTTGGAATTCTCTTTTTCAAACGGAAGCATAATATGTTACTCATTGGAGCTCTACTTCTATTTGCGCTTCTTGGCTTTTTAACTTGGGCTTACCTCTCATTTGATCCTAAAATCAAGGTTAAAGATCAGGTAAATATGTATACGCTCAAGGCGATGACTAAATCCTCAGTGTTTTATTCATATATGGTATTAATACTTGTTGTATCTGGCGGATTATTCTTCTTTTGGCGGAGAAAAAAGAAAGTACTTTTGCTTATTGCAGCAATAGCTGTCTTGGTTCTTGCCGGTCTTTTAACATGGTCATTTATTGAAGGAGCTGAGGAAGTTTTTTCATTCAAGAGCAAGAGTATTAAGAAATCATATGGATTCTTAATCGGAGCGGCCTTTGCAGGAGTCATAGGCGTAGGCTTTTATCCACTATTAGGCAATCGTGTGTGGTGTAGATTTGGCTGCCCAATGGCCGGCTACATGGGATTATTCCAAAGGTTCAAATCGAGATTTAGAATCACTACAAACGGTGCGCAATGTATTTCTTGTGGAAATTGTTCAACGTATTGTGAACAAGGAATTGATGTGAGAGCTTATGCACAAAAAGGTGAAAACATTGTGCGTGCCAGCTGCGTAGGGTGTGGAGTCTGCTCGGCTGTTTGTCCGAGAGGAGTACTAAAATTAGAGAACGGACCTGAAGAAGGACGATTTGATTCAAATCCTTTAATTGTTACAAAGGACGGGGTCAAATTGAATTAGTAAGTTTGCCGCACATTAAGTTATATGTCGAAACCGATAGTTACCGTAATCATCCCCGCATACAATGAGGAGCAGTCCATCGGAAAGGTCGTTCTTGATATCCCTAGAGAGATTGTAGAACACGTGATCGTTGTCAATAACAACTCAACTGACTCCACAGTTAAAGTCGCTTCGGAAGCAGGTGCAATTGTTCTTGATGAACCAAGGAAAGGCTACGGCTGGGCATGTTTGAAGGGCATAGAACACAGCAAAAAGCTGAAAACAGATATAGTTGTTTTTTTGGATGGAGACTATTCTGATTACCCTCAAGAAATTCCTAATGTTATTAATCCTATCCTAAGTCAAAACATGGATATGGTGATTGGCTCAAGGGTTTTAGGGAAACGAGAAAAGGGATCATTAACGCCGCAACAAATCTTTGGGAATTGGTTGGCGACGAAGCTAATTCGCCTCTTCTATAGAGTAAAATTCACAGATCTGGGACCGTTCAGAGCCATAAAGTCTGATAAGTTGGAACTATTAAAAATGTCTGATAAGACCTATGGGTGGACAATCGAAATGCAGATAAAAGCGGCCAAACAAAAAATGCAATTTTGCGAGGTTCCAGTTAACTATAAAAAGCGCGTTGGTGTCTCGAAAGTGAGTGGAACAGTAAAAGGTACCGTACTTGCGGGAATAAAGATTATATTTGCGGTCTTTAAGTACCGATTTTAATCGATGCAAACGATGTTTAACACATATCATTCCCTAGTAATTCATATGCGTGTTCTAGCACTAACTGCCCTACTATTACTCCCATTAGCGGGACTAGCTCAAAATCAAAATTTCGGCGGAAAAATCGTTGATGGAAAAACAGAAGCTCCGGAATCTGGAGTTAAAGTTACAATTCGACATTTGAAAACTAGTAAAATTCATGTTACGAAGTCTAAATCTGACGGATATTTTGCATTCAAAAACACACCTATTGGAAAATATGAGTTGGAAGTTACCGATAAGGATTTCAAACAAAAGAAATTCAAATTTGAAGTAACGGAGACGCATAAGCCAGATTTAGATTTTGAAGTAGATCGCAAAGTTTCATGGATGTGGAATTGGGGCGATAGCGGAGATGAGGAGCACTACTGGGCGCATTTCACTGCCAAGATTTTTGTTTTCTTCTATTTTGCATGTTTAGTTCTTATTCTCTTTTACAGTATTCTTCAATTGTCGCTTGCGATTGCTTATGTGAACAATCGTAAGAAAAAGAAAGCTGCACTTGAAAACGAGCCTGAGTTCAACCCGGAAAAGACTCCAAAAGTTACTGTTCAGTTACCAATGTTCAATGAGCTTTATGTAGCAGAACGAATTATTGAAACGATCGCAGCATTCGATTATCCGGCTGATAAATTACAAATTCAAGTATTGGATGATTCTACAGATGAAACAACGGATTTGATCGCTAAGAAAGTAGCTGAGGTTGCTGCAACTGGCGTTAACATTCAACATATTCACCGTACAGATCGAACGGGATATAAAGCCGGAGCTTTAGATGATGCAATGGATCAGGTTGAGGGTGAATTTATCGCAATATTTGATGCGGATTTCATTCCAGAACCAGACTGGTTACAAAAAACTATGCCCCATTTCATTGATGATAATATCGGTGTGGTTCAAACACGTTGGGGACATATCAATAAAAAATATTCAATCCTTACGGAACTACAAGCCTTCGGTTTGAATGGTCACTTTGCCATCGAGCAAGGAGGTAGAAATGCTTCTGGGCATTTTATTAACTTCAACGGAACAGGCGGAGTATGGCGTAAAACGTGTATCGCCGAAGCTGGAGGTTGGGAGCATGACACCCTTACGGAAGATCTAGATCTGAGCTATAGAGCCCAATTAAAAGGATGGAAATTTAAATTTTTGGAGCACGTAGTTTCTCCTGCAGAACTTCCAATTACTATGTCTGCCTTAAAATCACAACAACACCGTTGGATGAAAGGTGGTGCGGAGTGTTTCATCAAAATGTGGAAACGAATTGCAACGACCAAAGGAGTGAAATTTGGAGATCGAATTCATGGTCTTTCGCATTTGTTTAATTCTTCTGTTTTCATTTTTATCTTGATTTTATGTCTATTGACATTACCTATTCTTCATATAAAGGATAGTTTTGCAGATTTAAATTACATCCTTCAATACGGAGCGGTTTTCTTACTTAGTACGGTTTTCCTAAGCTTCTATTATTGGCACTCTTATCAGGATAAAGAAGGCAATCTATTTGTAGCATTCTTCCGATTCATTTTCCGATTCGTTATGTTTCTCATTGTATCGATGGGACTTGCATTGAACAACTCTGTTGCAGTGATGGAAGGATACTTAGGAATCAAAAGTTCATTTGTTAGAACTCCAAAGTTTAACGTGAATAAGAAAAGTGAATTCAAAGGAAACAAATACGATAAAAAACGTCTTTCTATTCTGAATATCGGTGAAGGTTTCTTATTCCTTCTTTTCGGATATACAGCTGTTAATCGTGCGATCTATGGAGACATTGGAATGGTTCCTTTTCACCTTATGCTAACGCTCGGATATGGATTAGTATTCTTCTATTCAATTGCAGAAATCAGAGCTTCAAATAAAGCACGTTAATACATGGAGCGAGGCAAAATATGGCGTCTCGCATTAGCATTTGGTTTCATCGCATCAATCTTCTTGGTCAACTTTGAGGCAGATCGAACTAATTTTAGTTTTATTGCTAGCTTCTATGCGCTAGCCTTTGTTTTCTTTATTCTCATCATACGAGAAAGGAACAGTTATAATTTTTCTCACTTAATCATTCTAGCAGGAGCGGCGCACTTCGTATCGATGCTATATGCCCCAAATCTTTCGGATGATTATTATCGATTCCTCTGGGATGGAGAACTTACCTGGAGTGGAATTAATGTATTCGATTTCACGCCGATAGAACTTCATGATCAAGGCTACATGCAAACAGCATATTTAAAAGATCTCTATGTAGGTATGTCTGACCTTTCGAAGGACAATTATTCTTGCTACCCGCCGGTTAATCAGTTATACTTTATTGTTTCTTCGGGGTTCACTTCATCGGTTGCTACGAATGTTTTTATCATGAAACTTCTAATTGTGCTCACTGAGATAGGAGGATTGATCTACCTTAGGAAATTATTCCTTCATTTCAACATAGAGCCAACCCGCTTATGGTTGCTTTTCATGAACCCACTTCTAATCATTGAATGTACTGGAAACGTTCATTTTGAGGGAGTCATGATATCATTACTTTGTATTTCATTTTATTTCTTATTCACAAAAAAGAATGGAATTAGTGCTCTAATTTTCGGGTTAGCTGTCCAAATAAAACTGGTACCTCTACTTCTTCTCCTCTTCCTACTTCGCTATATGGGTTGGAAAAAGGCATTCCTGTATTACATCGTGTCTGGTTTTGTAATCGTTGGGTTAGGAATGACAATGATCTACCCCAGGAATGTTATGCACTTCTTAGAAAGTCTCTCATTGTATTTCAGGGTATTCGAGTTTAACTCTTTCATCTTCTATAATTACATCGAATTTGGTAAACTATTCGTTGACTACAATCCAGTTCAGATCATTGGACCGATATTATCGGGAGCCACAATGATCACCATTGTTTTTTATTCATTTGGAAGGAAATCTAGAACTTGGCAACAATTAGTAACGAGAATGATGTTTGGATTTTTTCTCTACATGTTTTTCGGAAGTACCTTGCACCCTTGGTACGTTCTACCTCTTTTAACGCTTTCTCTATTTACCAATTATACATTTCCGGTTCTTTGGAGTTTCTTAATCTTCTTCTCCTACTTCTTTTACAGTGTCGGAGACGGCAGTTCATTTGAGGTTAGGGCGCTCGTTACTATTGAGTACATTATATTGTTGATATACCTCGTGATTGAATTAAAGCAAAAAGGTAGTCCGTTTAAGAACTTCAGACTGGAGAGTTATTTCCAACCTCGCTCAGAATCATAGAATTTAAATCCTACATCATATCGTTCTGAGGGCTTCATCTTTGGTGCGAATATTTTAAGAGTACCACCACGCGATCTCAAACTCCGAGTTTCGATGACTTCACCTGATTCTGTATCGTAAAAATCAACTGTATAAGTAGCTTTTCTTTGAACGTTATATACTTTGATAAATGCTTCTTCTTCGCCAATCATGATTGGTTTTTCTACGAGATCATCATCAATAGGTGTCAGCATGTAGCTCTTATCAAATGGCTTAGTGCCATTCACGATTGGCTGTAAACAAGCGATTGAATCAACCAAATTCGCCCAGTGAAATGAACGATTCGACATCCAACCAAACCCTTGTGTTCCGAGCGAATCAACTTGAATATATGCTTCAACTTTATCTGACTTTCGATATGGTTTAACGTTCGAACGATCTATCGCCTTTTTTTTAAGCGGCCAGCGTTGGGCAATATAAACAAACCCCTTACGCTCTCTTACGGTAGTATAATCCACACCTTCGTAATCGATATCTTCTGAAAACTTAGTTATTCCTCTGAAGTATTTATCCCACATCGCATGTCTTTGCGGCATATGCTCATTCCACCAATCTAAGCCAACAATTGCACAACCACTTGATAAGGTAAACCAAAGATCTTGTTTGAAATTAAAGTCCA
>Ga0209092_10004913_pt1 | contig 10938 bp, 9 predicted proteins | sample FraStrMetagenome_FD_187446 | JGI IMG/M metagenome (GOLD analysis project Ga0209092, IMG submission 187446) | Marine eukaryotic phytoplankton communities from Arctic Ocean - Fram Strait ARC3M Metagenome (SPAdes) (version 2) | ecosystem: Environmental > Aquatic > Marine > Oceanic | place: Fram... | reverse complement strand
TTAATTTAATTAATTGGACAAATGGTGGAATGAAAATTAATTGGTCAAATGACCCCCCACCGGGAATCGAACCAGTGACCACTGGCATGGTTAGTGCACCACCTAACCACTAAGGCAATTACGCCCTGATGTTAACTTTAAACTACTTTGCTTCACCAAAAACAACCATCTGATAGAACTAGTCTCACAAATAAATTGGTAAGCACAACTATGATGTTTCTCCTTGATAACACATTCAGGCTTAGTAGAACAGTTTAGGATCACTGTTTGGCTATCACCATACAACCAGGATTCATACAGGATAGGAACGCCTAACGTTCTTACACAATACCTCATTTCGATCAACAATTCAACCCACGATACCAATTCAGAACCGTAAGTACTTGTCTCAATCGTATTCGGCCTTTTTGAGTGCCATTTAACTACCGAATTGTTAGCAATTTAACACACTTTAAAGTGAAACAAACTGCAGAGTTAAAAGGAAAAAGTATTCCAACCGTTGCCAAGAGTAACGGTCCAGGAATCAAGTCGGAGGGACTTAAAAGCGTCAAAATTATGTGTTTGGCGAAGAAGACGAAGAAAGGTGGAACAAGTAGAGCATCAAGAAGGCGTTAGCTTTTGCAAAAGCTAAAGGTTGGAAGGAAGGCCTAACGGAAAAGGACGCTTCCAACGAGAAGAAGAAGAATGCGAAAAATTCTCTGACGATGTCGTTGACTGGAAAAGCTTTCAGGTTTATCAGCGGATCCAAGAAAGCATATAAAGTTTGAAATGCTCTCATTGATGAATACGCTCCAACCGAAGCTGAAGATAGGTGTGAACTCGAAGAGGAGTTTAAGCAGAATATCATGGACGATGTTCAAGGGAACCCAATAGACTGGTTCCACAAGTTTGATGTAATCAATTCCAGATTCAGTAACCTTGAAGATAGAAAGTTTCAGAAGGATGGAGAAGACATCATAATAATAATTAATATATTTTATTGTAAGTGTAGTTGGATCAACCATAGAAGTAGAGGGTCCAAAGAAATACTAGCCCTTCTTAAGCTAAGGACTTCTGTATTTTATTTTATTCATTGGTCAAATGACCCCCCACCTGGAATTGAGCCTGTGACCACTGGCATGAAGGTCATTACGCCCTAGCATTTTCAAATCCATTCTTTTTATCTATCTCTTGATAAGAGGACTGGGATATGGTATCTACACCAATGGTGCTGCCTCCATTATTTTGTGGTCTATTATTGTGTGTGTTTTTCCTTGTTTTACCAGTTCCTGATGCCAGTCTCCTCCTGTTGATGTTGCACTTGATTGGAGTATGTAGTTTCTTTTTAGCAATGGTTAAAAATTTCAAAAGGTAAGAATCCATGGTCATTGCTTTATAAAGTACATTGTACCGTCCTGATGGGGAACTTGCTTTCTTTTCCTTTGTAATTCTCCAGGTACCTCGAATTTCCTCTTCAGTTAGCAAGATTGGTATCATTGGTATGGAGTCATCATATCTTTTTTTTAGGAGCATCTCTTGTGTGATGGGGGGTAGAGATGTTGGTGGTCCTTTAGTAACGTTTTGCATCTTTTCTGTATATGAGGTTTCAGCAAAATTCCCAAACGTTTAGTGTACTGCATGTTGCATGGGTGTTGTGCCATGATTGGTGCAATCATATTTGCTCCTATTTTCATTTTGGAGTTCATTTATGAGGTCAATTGGTTATTTTTCTCTTTCCATTCTTCATTTCTTTGCACTTAGACTTTATCAACCCTGGTAGATGGACCTTTGCTTTTAGGGAAGTGAGAACGTATGATACTATTTTGCTCACAAATTTCTTGTGCTTTCATAATCCTTTTTATCTTTTTTGAAGGAGGAATGTTGAATTCAGATGCTCTAACGACCGCCAATTCTTCCATAAAACGTCTACGTTCACTACCAGCATTAGGTATTAAGGCTTCATATGATTTCTCACCTTCGCTTCTTTTATATTCAACTTCGTCCGTGGTGTGAGTCAAAGGATTGTGGTATCCTGTATTTTTTTATTCAATATTTTTAATCTAAATAGTGTAGGGTATGGTATTTTTCCCAATCTCAATTTTCAACATTTTTTAAAGCAGTTACTATACCTCTTCCTAGTTGGGAGTCCAGTTCTTCCATCAAGATTGCTGTCTCTGGTGTAGGTGGATATTTGGATGTCGAAACTAGCATTTGACTTCTATTCAGAAGGTTGTGCCCATGCAGATGTGCTTTGAGGACTTTGATAATTTTTTATATACTCTAGAGTCATTTAATTTCAATGATTTTATTCAATGAATTTATTTAATGGTCAGCAACAAGATGCATTGGTTGTCCTAAGAACGATGCTGTAGAAAAATCAACGAAGGTATACCTATGGTCACCACCAACTCCTAGCCATATCAGAAGAAGCCCTGCACACAGCACTTGCAAAGTTGGGGAGTGGTATATAGCACAGATCGGTTGGGATCCTTGATGATGTGTTGGAGGTATTGGTCCATGAGATCTAGTATGGAATGCATTGTTGTGCCCGAATATTGTTCATCTCCCTATTAAATACTCCGTAATTTGCGTTTTGATTTATATCCAACATTAATATAATATGTTTTGATTGCACCATTTGGATATATAATTCCATGGTAAGATCATCGTCAAACATACTCAAAGGGTCTGTTATCAATTTGTTGTCACGAATATATTGTGATTGTTGGTGATAAACTGTTGTTTTCTCCAATGTTTTAGATGGTTTGTTGCCTGATCTATAGACAGTTTATACCCTGGTGGTGTGGTGGTTCTCATGCCCCTTGAATTTTAGCCATACCCATCTGTCTAAACCTGAAGTGTCTTTGCCCACTTTATGGATTCTGTGAGCAATTTGACCAACTGCTGCCGAAACGTTCCTCATGTTTGAAGTGAATATTATGTGAAATCGTTGGTTTGAAAACCTACTGAGAAGGAAAGAGTTGGAATTGCAACACTTATCTTGAACGGTCAACCACAGAGCGGTTGCAAAAGGAAAAGGAAGAAAAACCTTTCAGGTGAAGAGATGGGTGGCATATTAGATGCCAAAAAAGTAGTAGATCTAGTGTCAATGTTGATGCAGTGACTCCTAGAAGCGCTGTAAGTAGACGTAAGGAGTATCAAGGCCGTCCTGTAAGGATTAAACAGACATGCAAAGACTGAAAACGGAACCTGTGCTCGAAAGGAAAATTTCGAAGAAGAAGCCTAAAAACTCGAAAGAAAAATAGGCTCATGGGAAGTTGTGGATATGGTGATAGTTAAGAACGCATTCCGTTATCGCGGTAGATTGAAAAAAAGGGAAGAATGTGGAAGGGATAGTGACAAAGGTTACCAGGGATTGGGCATGGTTTAGGGTGAGAAGACAATAGAAGGTCGAAAGTTGGGAAAATGGGTATTATCGGAAGAGACATAATCTTGTAAATAAAGTGTGGGAGAGATGAAATAGATGTAAAATAAATAGAAGAGTTATGCTATGATAATGTCTGTGTCTGTAGTTGATATGATGTGGGTATGGAGGGCAGCTAATTTTGGCGTATTCCTGAGGTATTCCATAAAAGAATCTGAACGCCTTCTTAAGCAAAATTTGATAGTAAGTGAATCTGTACCAGATGAGTGGAGGAGTATAGGCTCTAAAGGTTAACAATATTTTATTTAGCTTTTTCACTAATTTAAGTCGCATAAAAAAGGCGAGCGCCCAAACATTTGATATGAATGCAAGTTTTGAGTTGCAGGGCAACGCAAAAGAATCTCTCCATGTTGGGATTGAACCAACGGCCTCAAGATTAACAGTCTCGCGCTCTACCAACTGAGCTAATGGAGATATCTGGCGCTTTGGGTTCGAGTAGAATGATTTATAATATTATATTTGCTTCCTCATACGATGTTTATCATGTTGCAACCCTCTTATTTCAGACTATTATAAATACCATCACCTTTCTTCCATCACGACAAGGGTACCTAGAATGACTTAGCTATGTCAGGAATGTATAAATTATTTGAAGAATTGTTGCTGCAGGACATATGATGATAATGTTGAAAGCCAAACTTTACATCATGAGGACAACATCAGACACATTTCACATCATATGAACGTTTCCGTTCTATGTACTATATTAAGACGTGAAACCTTGCCAACGTCTCAATACGGGTAATTCGGACATGTTAAAATATAACATACTTTACTTTACTATATATAACAAAAAGCCTTTTTGGATCCTTCTGTCGAATCAGCAGTGCTCATGTGTAGATATATCGTATGTTTTTTAATATTGAATTTCATGAAGGCAGGCGAAGGATTCTTCAAATCTAGTACGAACGTGAACTCCTATGTAGGATACAGTACATGCTTTAAATCAATCGAGGTAATTAAGCTGTAGCCACATAAGTGATATAATATACGTTGGTTTTGGACATATTGCATTCATTCTTCATACAGTGTAGTATGGTGATTATTCCGTAAGTACGTCAATACCAAAATTCTCATGATCATATTCCCGAAAATCATCCAGTTTACATCCGGCCTAAAGTGTACTTCAATTATCCTCATATAAAATGTTCGTATATTGCTACACACGTAAAGACTACAATACATTTCTATGAATAGGTTTTTTGTTACGTATATATTATATATCTCGGCTGTAATCCTCTCTTGAGTAAGCGCATAATTACGTACTCAAAATGGTTTTTACATAAGCTGTATTCATATGCTTGAAACAAAACCTCTGGCACGATTGAACAAAACTGCCGATCTTTTTGTAATCTAATTTACTGTCACAAAATGATGTGTACAGTATCATCTTTATTTTCTCATTTGGAACGCATTCAACATTCTTTCTCTCATCCCAAGTCCACATTTTAGTAGTTAACAAAATTACAATGGCAGAAAGTATTGGTGATGCATCTTGGAAACCTTTTGTAGCTGGATATGCTGCTGGTTGCAGTGGTCTAATTGTCGGATATCCTCTTGATTCAATGAAAGTTTTACTCCAAAACTCCACTGATGTATCAATTCATAATTCTCTTCAATCTACCACTTCTTCTGATTTACCAAGAGCAAACTCCATAGTTCGTTTGAGCAGGCCAGCTGTTGGAGCTGTAAACTCAATGCAAAGACGAACTCTGCTAACATCCGATTCTGCAGCTTATGCAGTCGCACGAAATTCTCTTCAAAATTCCTCAAGGAAAGCAATTGCACCATCATCAATAAGTTCTTCTGCTGCACTTCAATCATCAAATTCTATATTGATTGGAAAGCGATCGCTTCGGTCTTTGTATTCAGGAATATCGATTCCACTTGCCACTGTAGGGGCTATCCAAAGTCTTAACTTTGCTCTCTATGATTCCTTTCGTCGTATATTGCATGAACGAGATTTACAAACATCTAGTGGAAATAATCTTGTCTGCATCGATAAAACCGACTATAGATCACATGATTCATTACAAAATGTGTTCATGTCAGCATTTATGGCTGGATCTACAGTCAGTGTCATCACATCTCCACTTGTCATCCTGAAAACAAAACAACAGTTAATGATGTGGTCACTCCAGCAAGCTGTGCAAGATACAATAAAACAGGTGAGTGTTTAGTAGTGAATAAGTATTCCAACCACACATTATGGTGCTCCTATACTCACCATGCTGTAACTATTGATCTTGCCTGATTGTAGCCAAGAGGATTACTACGAAGTTGTTATGCCGGATATGCTACCCACTTATTCTGTGATTCAGTAGGCCGTTCCGTATTTTTTGTATCCTATGAATTTTTTAAGCGAAGTCTGAAAAGCCTGAAAGAAATAGATTCATCAACATCTCCAAACCAAGAACCTTCCATCACAATTTTGGAGCGCATGTTAAGTGCTTGTACGGCTGGAATATTTTCATGGTCCATCATATATCCATTTGATGTGATCAAGTCCAAAACATATGCACATTCAGTTCTTTCACCTAGTCAACCAATACCTTCACCGTTTGGGATGGCCAAGAAGATCTGGGAGATTGATGGGAAAAGAAGTTTGACACCCTTTTTCAGAGGATTTGGGGTGACAGTGGCAAGAGCTGGACCTGTAGCAGCCTTCTCGCTCCCCATGTATGATTTAGCATTGCAATGGTTGAGTGATTATTAGTTTCAAATTGCGTTGACAAATAAATGAGGAAGAAATACTTGTTATGTCAATTTTGAGTTTCGATATAATAATGTAAGGGTATATAAGTGCTATCTTCTTTCGATAAAGTAATAACAAAACACTATTTTATTCATTCATAATTATAATCATGACAGTGCTTCTTGTATTTCATCTGCCATATCTCTGGCATTGACACAAAACAACTCACGAGCTGCATCTTGTCCCGCCTGACCATTGTGGCCATACAACTTTCCAACTTGGGGTTGTAACATTAGTTTTGCCCCCATCTCCCAAAAGCAGAAATCATATCCCCATGTATCCGAAGCACATGATCGTATACCTTGGCGTACAGCATTTTGGGTATCGTCTTGCATGGCGGTTGGAAAGTCTCCTTTCGTGGACCCTCCAGCGACACAGAAACCAGCAATTGTATTTCCTTTGAATGCTTCTTGGATAGAACGAAACATTCGTTGACCCGTTTGAAATCCCAGTTCTATTCTCATGGATCCAATCATTCCCTCCTCTTCTTGTGCTGATATACCAATAGGTGGTCTTGTTTCAAGAATCACCTTATTCGAATCTACTCCTGCCATTTCCAATTCTTTCGCAAGAGTATTCATAGCTTCACTGAAGAACTTTGATGCATTTTTGACACGCCAAGGTACTTGTATTAACATCACTGGAACCATTTCATATATTTGGCATTTTTTTGCAGCTACAGCAAGCCTACGATATAGACTGTAAGTATTGTCATTGTCAGGTACAACTTCCAAGTTACAATGCATCCTGACATAGTCCATTTTCGTTTTCTTGTATATTTTCGGTAAGTGCAAATCGTCTTGTTGCAAATCTTGTCGCCAGTTATCCCACACAACTCCAGCAAAGATTGGCTGATTCAAAGGTTGTAACTTCTTATATTTCACAAAGGTCTGATATGCCTTATTATCATCGTGCAAATAATGCTCTGCAAATGCCACCATGTTCACATACTCATATAACATGTTATTATCGTATAGATGAGACATCATCTTCACTCGCTTCTTGGATGTTTCCGAATGCTCTATATCCCATTTGTAATCATCACGGCATCGTTCCATCATGGCTGCTTGGGAATATCCATCCATGTACTCTCCACGCTGACCATCTATGCCAAAGATAGTTTGAAAGGTTGTGGCTGTATTTGAGTTTGAGTTTGAGTTTGAGTTTGAGTTTGAGTTTGAGTTTGAGTTTGCAGTGAGGATTTGCCACATGGATGGCGGTGAGGATAGTGCAGCGAATCCATGGCAGTGGTCAATGACATTGTTTGTAATAGTCAAGGCTAATAGAAAGATAGCAAAGTGCTTCATTTATGCATACACATTGTTCGAAAATGAATAATAAATAAATAGTGAAAAATAAAAATAATTAGAAATTAGTAAAATTCACCAGCACAACTAACAACAATATTATTATTAAACACACAAAGCTGCTGTTGTCATTTTCACTACATATATATATATATATATATTATTTTCATAATAGCTTCCACAAATCAAACGAACCAAACATCTCAACAAGTATTTCATAGTTAGTTTGTTCGAGAGTTGAAAGATAGATTGAAAAATGGTGCAAGGATTAGGCTTCCTATCCAAAAAATCATTCCACACAGCCAATATTGCCAACCAAGAAAAAGTATGGATCGCTGAACAAAAACAAAAGACCGAAGATGCCAAAACACTTGAATTAGCACAGCAAATTCAACAAGAACGTGAACGCGAAGAACTAGATCGAATTGCTGGAAAGGAAACAAAAGGAGATCGAGGGATTAACTGGATGTATGACGAAGGCGGTAGGGCAGCATTGGAAAAAGAACGGGAAGAACAACAAAAGGAAGATTTTTTATTGGGGAAAACCTTTGCTCCAGAGGAATCATTTGTCAAGCAGGCCCCTGTGGCGACTGATGGTGTGGATGCCATTGTTTCACATATATCACAAACACAAAATCAGGAAGAAGTTAGATTAATAGGAGATCCACATGGTGACCATCCTTCCTCTATGTTGGCTGGGGAAGCCCAGGATCGAAATGAAGAATTTCGTCTTCGATATGAAGATCCCATGTATGCTGTTCTGTAAGTGCAAATTGTCAAATGCCATATCCCTGATGTTCATAAATTAATCATCCATTGACTCATAATGTTTCATCATAATATTAACATAAAACCATATTTCCACCTTAGTCAACAACATAAAGAACAACAAACGGAATTGGTAAAGAAAAAAGCTTTATTTGAGAAAGTCATGGGAAACGGTGGATATAGCACCATTCAAAAGGACAATGATTTCAGGAAAAAATCTCCAGAGCGACGAAAAACTCATAAAAAACAAACCAAAAAACATAAACGACAGGATCGAAAAAGTCGTCGTAAGCATAAAAAGGTGCGTTTTCATTTTTCATTCATCATTGAAAGAATCCATCCTTTTTATGCTTATTCTTTCTTTCTTCGATTGATTTCTTATTAGAAACGTCATCGATCACGGAGTCAAAGTAGGAGTTATAGTCGTAGCAGAAGCAGAAGCAGAAGCAGAAGCAGAAGTAGGAGCAGAAGTAGGAGCAGAAGTAGGAGTAGGAGTAGAAGCCAGGAAAAAAGATATAGATCAAGCTATTCAAGAAATTCCAAACACTCATATCAAAAACATCGTGATCGTAACAGTCTTAGTCCGAGTATTGACCGCGAGAGAGAAAGAGATCGCGATAGATATCGTGACAGAGAAAGACATCATGAAAGAGATCGATACTCTTCAAGCTGCCATTCGAGGGATAGAAAGAAATATTCTGATAAAGATAGACGAAATTACAGTCGAAGTCGTAGTTTAGAACGAAAAAGATATACCAATGAATCACATCCTATAGCATTACCAGATCAAGAAACCTATAATGCTCATTCTCATTTATCAAAATCAACATCTGACGCTAACTATGGATTGCAAGGATCTACTCGAAAAGCAGACTACAAAACCACATCGTTAGGTCCTGACGAGAGTCTATTGCGGCAAAAACGAAGAGAAAAGGAAGCACAACGATCCAATCATAGTAGCTCTTCTCATAAGAAGGATCGTCGATCCCGAATGACACCTGCTGAAAAAGAAGAAGTTGTACGACAGATGCAATATAATGCGTCACGACGAGATCATGATCGTCATGAATCGATACATAATAAGACACATGAGAAACATGACGTGAAACGAAATGATATCCGACCCACAGGTGCGTTTTTGAACGAATTTGCATCACGTGCTCATGGAATTGAAGGGAATTCTGTCTCCATGGCGACCCGAGTTGCTAGAAATCGACATTCTAATCAACGAAGCCACGACTCTCACAATTATTGATCAAAAAATAAAAAATAATGTACTCACCGCATATCCAATAATGAACTATAAGTTTCTCTTTTAGATTAAGATTTGTTTCTCTAGAATTTGAATTCATTTTTTTTGTTCTACTTTTCTATCGCATAAAAAAGAAATCAAGACATATGAGCCAAGAATCTAATTTTAACATTCGCAAATTCATTCTTCAATTTTTTTGTCATCTCTATTCATCCTATTGCACATTTAATCTCCTACTTCTTGTAATGGTTTCATATGTGATCTCCACAAATGAATTACCTATAAATTTCTTATGATCTCATTTTCAACTAAACCACATTTATGATTGATTTATTTTGTTCCCATGAAAAGCAATAGCATTGCAGATCATCACACGTATTTATTACTGTAATAAAAATAAAAATTACGGAGATGATTGCCATGCGCATAGTTTTATATTATTGTGATGGCAAGCTGACACTCTACAACTGTTGTTCTTTTTCCGTAGATTAAATTTCAAATCAAACCATTCCACTGCGTCCTTGAAAAATAAATATGAAGACGAGTTTATAATCACTTTCCATCAGTTGATTACGATAACAAATGAAGCCTAATTAATCTAAATTAATTAAATTGACGAAGAGAAGGTTCCATTCTTAAACATTTTTCATCAGAGCGCCTTGAAAGCAACAACTGGGAGGAAATATAGCCCATGCAAAATCATGTAGTCTATGTATATCCTGATCGCTTATTGGAGTCGCAAGTATGCTCGCCCAACTTCTCTCCATGAAATGGCCTTCTTCGATATTGTTCCCTCTACTTAAAGTGCGTTCCAATCCTACCCATGTGGGTAGATCAATATTTCTTATATTTGATACAGATGCTGCGAAGTTACCACCATAACAAACTTGAGTTAAAGATTGCTGTGTATTTAGGTTTTTCGCCTTCAAAAACTCGCCAAGATTTGGGTATTCTGATTTGAATGGGACTCCACTTGCAGCAACATCACCACCAAAACGATGATAGTTTTCAATGTGGAAAGTAAATAACCTTGTTATTTCATGATACGCTGAGTAACGGCCATCTGAGATAACACTGCATCCAAATCCTCGACTGGAAGAAGCTATTGCTAACATATCCTCAAAGGTATTTGTGTGCCATCCACTAGCATGACTAACAATATTATCTTTCAAAAAAACCACAACGGAATTTTCAGGATCTGAATAAGTCTCGAAAATTTTCTTATCTAGGATATTTGTGACATAATGCGCATAGGTATGATCATTCCCTCCCACATTGGGTGCCATTTCGACTGTAGAATGTGGTGGTAGATCGGTAATGGGCTGGTCACATTTACTCACAATATGAATGCTGGATATTTGGAACCCTCTTGTGTAGTCCGTTAACCAGCCAAGATCACCGTGACAAAATGCAACAACTACATGAATATGTT
>Ga0209092_10004912_pt1 | contig 10939 bp, 9 predicted proteins | sample FraStrMetagenome_FD_187446 | JGI IMG/M metagenome (GOLD analysis project Ga0209092, IMG submission 187446) | Marine eukaryotic phytoplankton communities from Arctic Ocean - Fram Strait ARC3M Metagenome (SPAdes) (version 2) | ecosystem: Environmental > Aquatic > Marine > Oceanic | place: Fram... | reverse complement strand
ATTTTTATCATGATTGAAGGTCATGCTGGTATGATCTGGGGAGAAGACGCACCTGAAGAAAAGAAGGTTGAGACTCTTCAAGTTCCCGAGGCTGTAGAAGAATCAGCTTAAATATTTTGTGTTTTGAAATAAATGAAATCGAGGAGTTTCCTGTAGCAAGTGAAGTTTTGAAGTACAGAGAATATTTTGGTTCCTCAAAAGTTTGATTATCGATTTTGCTAGTTTTGAAATATGTACAGTAGCATAAAATGATAAAAAATAACATGCTTTTAGAATTATTATCTCATGCTTTATTTGTATTCTATGTTTTGTTTTTTATATTATTGTACTGTAGATATCTTCCCTTTTATGGAAACATAACGTAGACTCTGTTCCTTATTCAATTGAGCAATTCAACTTATTTCTGATTAATGTTACGGAATATTCATGTATTTTTTTGAGAATGTATGCGGCCTGCTTTAAATTTGATGTAGTAGTGCTTTGTGATTTGTTTTGTTTTTCTTGTATGTCTTGTTCTGAACGAAGGTTTTTATCACCATCATAGTCAAATTCTTTTCGTTCGATATCGTACGGTATTTGTATAGAAGAAGGTCGATTATGATTTTCTTCTTTATTCCAATACCGAGTTAAATGATTTGTCAGCCACGATGGAAATATAACATCCTTTATAAGAGATAGTACATTTTTTGTATGGGCAATTTCTTGTTCGAAGATTCTTTTGTCTATTTCTGTTTGAGCTGCTTTAATTTCTCTTTCAAAAGTTGCTTGTCCTGATGTTAACTGTATGCATTCGTCGAAATATGCCTGATTTTGTTTACAGAGTGATGAGGCCCCTGATATTTGGCAAATTCAAATACGTTTGAGAGTATATATGAAATGGATACTTTATCTTAAGTATTTTTTCTCTCTTACCTGTCTCAACATCATTCCTATTCAAATCAATTGATTGCTGGTTTTTGCCAACCAACATGAGAGGGGAATGATTCAATTTCTCTAAATCATGAACCCAAATGCTTTCGCGTGTGATTTCATTGTGATAATACTTGTGACCTGATTCATGAGTATACATAACCCATCCCTCATGAATTGGGTGATAATCGTTCATATGAATATCTCTATATTCATTTAATAGATCCACGTTATGATATTCATCAGAGTCATTATCCGAACTTTCACGACTATCCACATCATCATCTGCTAAATATCCAGTTTTATCCAGCAGGTCTTGCGATTCTTTTTTTTTTCCAAATCTTGTTTGCACCTTGATACCACTTTGTCTCTTCCATTTATGAGATCTTGTATATGACATCGGCATCGATTTCTTCAGGTTTTGGTCCGATCTCTTTTCGCCAAATTTCCAACTCAATCATTGATTAATTTTAGACCTATCTAGAGAGGGAGATAACGAATGGCCACACTTTCACAAAATTTAAAATTTTTAAAAATTTTAGACCATCTCTACTTTGATATGAAACTGTATAAGTTTTGAGGGTTAGCAACTCAAAAGTTTAAAATTGCATTTTTAGCTTATGATTTGCAACCCTTCCAACCGACGTATAAAATGGTTGTTATTTGGAAGCTCATAATGGTCAATGTACTATTTGGAGATGAAAAATTGGACATCGTTTGAGGTTGAAAATAAGATAATGAAGTTAAGTTCATCGAAATGACCTATATTATCTAATTTTAGGATTGAGCCAATCTTCTTTGGGCGATCTATCATCAAAATGATCGTTTTTATCTTGATCACGGACCCGTGTTCCAGTTTGAAAATCCCATTTTGGATCGACACCCGCATCTCTTGAACCGCTGTTTATGTAAGGCCCTCTCCTAATTTGTGCACTATTTAAAGACTACGACGACGTCATGGAAGCAGCTTCATTTTAGAAAGTTGTATTATAAAGACAAATTCTTTCAAAAAAAGCGTATCAAAAAGCTTTTGCGATTAATTTTATTGCAAGCAAGAAACTCTCACCTCTTCTCGTGACTGTAATGGTTTAACATTTCTTGTCATAAAGTATGGCATTGAAGCTGCACAAAGAGCAAAGATTCCACATCCAGCGGCAGTTATGAGAGCCCCGCTTGCTTTCGCAACCCTTGGTGCACCGGACATCTTCTTGAATGAGTTGGTATACAGACAACAATGAACGTGAAAATGCGTGCTGAAAGAAGGTGTACAGAATTAAGACATTCTAAAAATGTTCGTCATTAGGTATGGGTGTACATCATTGTACACCATCGAAAATGCTCAAATTTTTCTCAGTGTAACTTAATTTCTGATCGACTGTAAGCCATAGTACTTGCACTTAATTAATGAAAATAGAGCAAAAGATAGATGGATCCATTTTTATCGTGCTTATCTTTTTTTAAGTAATAGTTCTACATACAGCAATATACTTATGATCTATTTTGTATTCAGAGCGAGATAGAGCTTAGCAAGGGAAAAAATCGCCAACAAACAAACGCGCGTTGGATTTTGGTTTTCGATTGAATGTACCGCCGTTTCAAAATTAAACAGTAACGATGAGCAACATCAATTATGCCAATGGCCTCAATGGCGGAACTGGCAGGAGGGGAGGAAACTTCATGTCCTCCGTCGATTTTTATCGTCGTGTCCCTAAAGATCTAACGGAGGTAAGAAAGTTTAGCAACATTTTGAAACATTATTTTCTAGAGGAAACTTAAACTAAGCCTTACATCGTCGACGTATATGGACTACTACATTCCATGATGACCTTTACTCATAATACAAATATTTATGTTCAGGCAACAACACTAGGTGCATCAATGTCCGTGATCGCGTTGCTGATTATGTCGGTGCTTTTCCTATCAGAAACATTAGCCTTCGCAAGGACTAGCATAGTAACTTCCATTTCTCTTGACGATAATGTCGACCCGCAGATTCGATTGAATTTCAATATAACGTTTTTCCAACTTCATTGCGATTATGTTTCTGTAGATGTTTGGGATTCACTTGGAACAAACAAACAAAATATTACAAAAAACGTTGAGAAATGGCAGTTAGATGCGGACGGGACCAGGCGAATTTTCAGCGGTAGGAATCGCGAAACACGTGAGGTTAAGCATGAAGAGCATAGTTTATCTTTAAGCGAAATGCATGACAACGGTGTACATGTTGCACAGTTAGACAAAAACAATTTCCAGTCTTATTTAGACGAGAATGATTTGGTTTTTGTGAACTTTCATGTCCCTTGGTGTGTTTGGTGCCAACGATTAGCACCTACGTAAGTCAAGACTCCGACAAGGGTACAACTTTCTTTTCATTTTTTTCTCTCTCTATTCATATCTGAAATAATTTAATTCAAATGTATAACTACAAAGGTGGGAAATGTTTGCAGAAGACGTCGAAAAAGAAAACATGCCTCTAAAAGTAGCTGGAATTGACTGTACTCAGAATGCTAACACTTGTCGTAGTGCTAAAATCATGGCTTTCCCCTGTATTCGTTGGTACCAAAATGGCGAACCAGTGTCACCTGATTACAAGCAAGATCGAACTGTTGCAGCGCTAAAGGGATTCTCAAAACGTAAAATTGAATTACTTGAACGTTATAAGGATTGGGAAAAAAATTCGAAGACTAAGACCGGAGTTGAGCGTGCGGCACCCTCGACATCCAGACCCGAAAATCCAGGATGCCAAGTATCTGGTCATCTTCTAGTTAACCGAGTACCTGGAAATTTTCATGTAGAAGCTAGATCCAAAAACCATAATCTCAATGCCGCAATGACGAATCTTACACACCGCGTGAATCATCTATCATTTGGAGATGAGGTCAATTCTAAAAACTATAAAACCAAACGAATTCTGAAGCAGGTACCAGAGGAGCATAAGCAATTTAATCCAATTGATGACTCAATGTATTTCACAAAAGATTTTCACCAGGCATGGCATCATTACATAAAGGTAGTATCAACTCATCTAGAACTTGACGGTGGCGGTAAAAACTCTCTGATGACTTATCAATTTTTAGAGCAGTCTCAAATTGTACACTATGACGAAGAAGCAGTTCCAGAGGCACGTTTTTCTTATGACATCTCTCCCATGAGTGTTGTAGTGCAAAAAGAAGGTAGAAAATGGTATGATTATCTAACTTCTCTTTGCGCAATTATTGGAGGATCCTTCACAACTCTCGGTCTCATAGATGCATCTCTTTATAAGATGTTCAAAGCTAAGAAATCTTAGATGCAATTGACAACTTTAATAAATATGTTGTTGATGTATCAATTGATGCATTTTGCAGTGTGTAACCCATACTAGAAGTGCTCCCAATATAAACACAACTCATTAAAAAGAACTAATGTGTCAAAACATAATTTATTGTTGTATTATTAGTATGATATGCATATCTCTAATTTACCCAGAATAAACTTCATATTTTTTTTGATATTTTGTAATGCATATTGGGAAAACGATTTGATGATAAAAGTAGTTGGTAAACTATATTCAATCAGGTCTCGTCAGCACTTCCTCCATCTGAATCAGTGCTAGAAGAAACTTCTTTTGATTCTTCATTTCCTTCACGCATCAGCTGACGAAACTCAACATACTGCTCAACTAGTGCATACACATCAAATTTACTCGATCTTGAATTGAGTTTCATAGCTTGTGGTGGTAAAGTTTTACAATCAAATAGAGGTATTTCCTCCAAAGCCGTTATTGTTCTATCACGAATGGTCTCTTTTTCAAATGGCGAGTATTCCATACATCTAGTATCTGTAAGATAGTATGCATTTTTCAGAAATTGTTTCAGTCTCATGAGGAGGACTAAGACGGATGCTTTGGTACATAAGTGGATAAAACGAGACTGCTCAAAACTTTTTTGTTTGAGAATAGACTTGGTTTTTTTCCAATTCGGGCTTTTTTTATCCAGGGACTTTTCTAATTCGTCAATCATGGAGTGATCAATGTCCTCTTCATCGGAATTGGTAAGATTATGTGGAAACAACAACTTTCTAAATTGATCAAGAAGTTCTGCGCCCTCAACAGCAACAATACCAGAAATATGATAGATGATAAAAAGAGGATCTCCACTTGAGGAATATGGCAAATGTGCTGCAGCAAGGGCAAAAACATGTGAACCTGGTGAATAAAAAAGTGAATAAAAAAGTGGATGATTCGTCATAGAATTTCCTTACCAAGAATTTGAGCTGCATATGAGAGCAAAGGAAGCTGTTCTGATAAGCTTTCATGTTGTTTTGATGAGTCAGGTACATATGTTGAGCTGTTTGGACTTTTTGCATTATTTTTCTTTATTTTTTCGGAAGGCTCAGACTCGATGCGAATACGGCTGATCCTTTCACCGGTGAAGAGAGTAAGTAAACTTTTCATAAGACCTTGCCTCTGCAATCTACTGCTTCGAATACTTTCAATGAAAATAGGTCCAAAAATACACACCAATTCTCTATTTCCATTGTTTTGTTCTTCCACAACTGCTGTGCAACTGATATCTGGATATACAGAACGTTGAAATATGTAAGCCTTACGAACTCCAGCACAAACACGTTGGCGCAGCATATCCGGTCTTTTCTCTCCCTCAACAATAAGAAGATTTCGTGCCAAAAGTCGCACTTCTGGAACTCTTATATCACCTTGAAGGGCGAGAAGATAAGGAATAGTTTCCATTGGATTAATTAGGCCTTGTCGCAATAAGTTGCCAATAAGATCTGTTGTAGCATGACGAACGGTAGAATCAGGGGACAAAGTTAATTCAAACAATCTTACACAATGCTGTGTCATAACACCGCCAGCAATACTCGAGTCTCCATCTTGATCTCCACTAATTTTTTTTGAAACAGTTATATCCTCTTGAGAATCCATTTCCTTTTTGGCAATACCGCTCTCGATTCTCTTTTCCTCTGCCTGTATTCCATTTAACGATGAATATGTCCCGTCAGAAATAAATTGTAAGGACTATTATAAAATAAAGTCATTTTAACGTACCAGAAGAATCTCTTTCCAGCTTTGTAAAGCTTCGAATTGTAGCTTACATGGAGATTTATCAGCCATTAGGGCCTTAATCATTCCTTTTTGTTCTGCAAAAAGAATTACTCTTGGCCTCGCTATGAAGGCACCTTTCAGAGCCCGTAGTGAACAGCACTTGGTTGCTGTGTCTCTCTTATCAAGATAATACGACATACATGCAAAGGAAGTATTGAAAAGATTGCTTTCATTCAGATTAGATGGGTGTATGAAAGAGCAATTTGTTGGATCCACGGAAGTTGTTTTTTCGTTGTAAATTCCACTTTCTATTGTCAGAGGCAAATGCAAATAGCGGCATATGGACCCAAGAACAGATAGAGATCTATGTGCATTGTTTCTAAAGTGTAGTTTTAATTTCGAAAGATCTTCATTTTCATCCTTTATTTTGAAAAGATAGCTGTAGAATGTACCTGTCCGTTCAAGATATTATTAAAAATTGAGCTCTTTTGAGTAAAATTAAATAGAACCCAGAAACATTTCTATTCTTATACTCACGACCAATTTTCATTATAGACTTCTTTGCAGCAGATTTCTCCCCAAAACTACTGCAATTTGCCAATGTGGCTAGTGCGGCAACAGCAGAATCTAATGTCGCACTTCCAAATTTATAAGTTATCTTTTCAATGTCTATCCTTGTTTCGCCATTTTCAAGGCGTTTCATATCTATTTTCTTCAGCAAAGGAGCTACTAGTGATATTATTTTACAAATTGAATGCACCACTAGGGACTCTTTTTCTCTTGATAATCCATTATCAGCTTTTAGATAGGGGAGTAAAACATCTAAGTGCTTCATCAAGAGAGCTGGAGATGCTTCACAAAACGATCCTAGCGACGATATAATGGCTACAAGCATCTGTCCGTCATCATTCTGTCCGTAACGATTTTCTTCATAGTCAAGCAGAATTTCCATTGTTGCGTCCACTAATTCTTGACAATGTGCGCTTGCAGATTTAGTTCTATCATTGTTTTCTTTTGATTGTCCTTTTTTTTCATTATCCACGGACAGTAATAAATCCTTCACGAGAACAACAAGAAAATCTGTGCCTCCAGATGCAGCAACAACATCAATTATCTGCTTTGATGACTTCTTTAATTTAGATCTGTAAGAGCCTTCTACATAACTTGCTTCATTCTCTCTCTATTGAAAATGAATACCTATATGAGTATTGTGTGTATCAAAACAGAAGTTTGCAAGTACTAATTTATGAGCAACAATCTTACCTTGACATGTTGTGATGGAGTTGGGATATTACCACACGGCGAGACACGTGCAGCATCCATTAACATTTCTTCATTCTTATTTGACAAGTTTTCTGGTACTTTATTTTTTCTTTTTGATCTTGAAATACTACGACAGTTCCCCAAGACAGCCTTTTCACTAAACCATAATTCGATAAATGTCTCATGAATAAGATCTCTAACACTTTCATCCTCTTTAACATTCGCAGCCAATTGTAACATTTTGGCACATGCTGACACTAGGCCACGATAATTTGGAAAAGTCAATAGAACTTCCCTAAAAATGCGAACTGCTCTTTTTTTCACACTGACACCCTTATCGCTTAATCTAGCAAGGATAGAAAAATGGAATGTTTCTACTACTTTAGGAACTTGCAGAACAAAAGATCCTACAAGCGTGATTGCTGCTTCTCTAACACTTATGGATTCATCTGAAAAACAACGAGCAACAGCATTTTTTACTGATACCTGCATCATGATATCTGGATCTACAGCAATTACCTGTGGAAATTCATGTTACAAATGAATCGTTATGGTTGAATATGGGTATTTTTCATTCAAATGTTAAATTTACCTTTGATATCGCCTTCACTGAGAGTTTTCGAAGGTGCACAACTTTGTCCTCCATTAATTTCACCAGGACTCCAAGTAAATGCGGGAAGCTCGTTGTAATATCATAAGTTTCTACAGCAAGAGAGAGCATTAATTTGCTGCTTCCTGCAAGGGTAATTTCCCCAGGAGTTTGATGATAAAATTCCCATCTTTCTAAAAAATGTTTGGTTAAAAATTCGGCACGAGCTTTTGAATCCATAGTTTTTTTCGTGGTATCAACCGCTGAGGCTTTAACATTCCCATCTATCCATTTAGCGAGATAAAATTCTCTTGCTTTTAGCATTTGATATGATATTTTTTCGTCATGAGAACTTCCGAAATGATCGAGTAAAAGATGTTGGAGAGGGAAAATGTTGCCCGCTTCGTTGCTAGTAATGGACTTTTTGTTTCTTTTTCCTCGATTAAACAGTTCAATAAATTTTTGTTGCTGTTCGATAAGCAAAACTTGCAACTTACAATCATCACAAATCCATAGGTTTGGAAGATTATCTTTTCTTACATCAACACAGCTACCGTGAAACCACTTATGACATCTATCACAGTCCAACATGAATGATTGTACGAGGTTGACCCTACCACAAAAACAGCTATTTTTATTATGCGCACTAGATTGCTCTGCTATCGATGTGTCAATCTCATCTTTGAAAGTTAAGGGGAATTTCTTTTGTACTAATAAGCATCCAGCAGAACCTGCGCAAATTCTACCCAAAGCATCAAGTGCAGTTGCTATGTACGTTTGTTCCAAGGAATTTGGACCAGTCTTCACGCATTTTAAAAGGTCGTGACTTATTTGACGAGATATGGCAGACAAAAGCATATCAGCTGCTGGAAACTCTGGTAACAAGTACAAATAGAGGAGATCACCAATAAGGTTGGATAAAATTGGTCTAAATTCAGACGCACCTCCTTCTTCCTAAGTAACAAGAATGAATCATTCGTTGAGAACAAAACATGGTTGATATGCAAGTATTCAGAGAAAGGACTTACCCCTTTTCGAGAACATCGACGTAAAAGTTGAACAGTGAAAAAATTGCATACTTGTGTGCAGTCAGACAAACCATTAGAAAGGTTTCTAATATTATTTCCTTCTTGTTCTTTTTCCTGATGAATGGGCATTGTAACGCAACCTTGTATCAAACTTAATATTAAAGCCGCTATTGGTTGAATATTACTGTTCTCTAAATATCGGGGATCTACAACTTTGCTTGTATACATAGGATGATTAACCATTGAGGAACGAACTGGAAAAGTCCTCATCATTTTCTTTGTTCTCGGAATTTTCAGCATGAGAGGAAACAAATCTTCTAAAATAATAGCTCGATGTTTCTGATACCTTTGAAAGATACTAAAAACAAGTGATAAGGTAGATATTTGAATTGTATATACTTTGGAAATATTACTGGCTTTTTGAGGGTCTATCGCAAATGTTGCCAAGCATGTAGATGCTATAGAAAGTATGGGTTGGTCGTCGAGCTGCACATTTTGGATGAGGTTTTCCATACGTTCAATAAAAAAATGAAGGGTTCCCAATGTTGAAAGTATGACTTTGTATATCTGTTTCAATGGTTCCACCAATGACTGGCTATTCTTCACGTTTTGTTTCTTATCTACTTTTTTATCTTGTGGAAATTCTCGTTGAGCAATATCTGATCTTTTTCGCTTTCGATCTCGTTGAGGTTTACCAACAGAAGATTGATTTCTGTTAAACCAGAGATGCCCTGTATTGGAAATGGACATTACAACACTTTTCCCCACATGCTGTCTCAGTAAATCAACACATGCTATAATTCCATCCTCTATAATCAGACGCCTATCGATTTGTGGTGTATTCATGATAGAAATAAGTACACAAGAGGCCTCAAGTCCCGATTTTAGAGTAGACACTCTTTGAAACCCATTTTGCGACGGGTCAAGCCACTGTGATATTGAAAACGAAAAAATAATTCTTTTTGAGTTTATGAAAATTGGAGGGAAAATTTTTTCATGGAAACAAGTCAAGGTTTATGTTCGAATTAATTTTGAAATTAACTCACCATTTTAATTGTAGAAGATGGAGAGGATGTGTCACTATCGCCATCTAGCAATCTTATAGCTTCACTTATCAGATCTACACGACTGGCACTTTCAATGTGCTCAATAAGATATGGACAAAGCGTCATTAGGTAGTCTGAATCAACCATAGACCAATCAATGTATTGCTTATCAGTAGATTCCATGCCAAGTTTATCTTTTTTCTTCGCCGAAAGAAGCGATGATTTGTTTTTGCTTGTAGAATTCACGCACAATAAGCTTAATTTACAAAGTTCATCCATGGTTAAAGGCCCACCAAAGGTTGATACTAAAGTGGTGCCTTTGTCTGGTTTACAATCTCCGTTCATATTCTTTTTTGACATCTCAAATATTGAAGAAGTAGCGTGAGAATCTGCTTGTCTGCTATCTACTGATGTAGTAATTATTTCAAGTATGTTTTCCATGTGTTTGATTTGTGAAGATACCTCGATTGTTTTTGAATTAGTTCTCATATTTGATTCAGTGAATGAGCAAAATATATTTGTGATGGTGGAGGATTTCAATTGTTTGAAACTGTGACCTTCTCAACTTCCATGTTTCCAAAACTCAAATGAAAAATCGACAAGTTGTAGCGGGAAGTTTGAATATTGAATTATTACTCATTATATATTTCTCATTGGGTACTGTAGTGTACCTAAAGAGTACAATATCGGTATTCAGCTGCTATTAAAACAATATGATTTTTCAGCGTGACCAAATTTAAACTTTACATAAATATATTACTTAGGTGAATATAAGAAAAGATATAGAATTAAATGGTCACATTACTTAGACAAATGAGATATATAGTTTCTAGCTATGGATTTGAAAGATTATTTCAAATAGCTTGATCTGACGTCCAATATATTTTACATAATTTTGTTCTTTAAACAAATATATTTCAGAGTGCATCTAGCTCCTTTTAATCGTCAACCCGATGACGTATTTCTGCTATATTCTTTGGTTTCGAAATCATGTTGGGGTAGTAAAATTTTTAATAATTTTTTCAGATATTCTTAATATGAATTTATTTTAAATTGA
>Ga0209092_10004909_pt1 | contig 10945 bp, 10 predicted proteins | sample FraStrMetagenome_FD_187446 | JGI IMG/M metagenome (GOLD analysis project Ga0209092, IMG submission 187446) | Marine eukaryotic phytoplankton communities from Arctic Ocean - Fram Strait ARC3M Metagenome (SPAdes) (version 2) | ecosystem: Environmental > Aquatic > Marine > Oceanic | place: Fram... | reverse complement strand
GGAAAGATGCTTCCACGATATCTTCAGCTTCGAGTTCGTCGGTGGCAGTTCCCGATTGTGTTTCGTGCTCAATCAGGCACTGAAATTTGCCGAACGAACCTTTATTTAGGCGAATAGTCTTTACAATGGACTCGAATCTCAAAATGGTAACTTTCTAGGCTCTCTTTATCCTTCATCCTCGTGGAATAGAACTTTCGTAGGAGATTAAACATTGAGACGTACACGTTTACATTTCGGCTTAGGCCTGATATTGCCTTTTTTAACTCTTGAAGTAGCGACACCGTGTCCCGCTCCTCCTTCCTTCCAGGGTAGTCCCGGTGGCCTTTGACTTCGGCCTTAAGGGGTCAGAGCACTGTCCCCATATCAGTTCATAGAGCTTGTTTATATTATTACGCATCGTCCTCTGACGCTGTGAGAATATCTTCATGTTCTCCTTAAATAACGTCGTGATCGATTCCAGCATGTCCTCCTCAACATCATTCTCCAACTCGTAACCAAACTCGAGTATAATATTCTTTTTCGATGATATTGCTCTTAATAATGACGGCATCGGATCTTTGAAAGGGTCTGTAAGAATTGGATCAAAGTCCGCTGCCTCTTGGAAGGTCGTGCCGACGTGGGTAGCTACTGCCTCTAGGAACAAAGCAAACTGTTCAGGGTTCTGAGACGCTTCTGACTTAGTTTTCAAAACAGGAAGTCTATAATCACTTCCATTATCGTGCCTCTTCTTCATGGTCGAGGTAAAAGTAGTTTTAGAAAAGTAGTTTTAGAATTATTTTAAATTAAGTTAATGTTGGAAGAAAGAGGGATCAACGTGACTTACGTGGGCATCACTCACGCAATCTTCTGCAATTTAATTCCTCTTTCTCAAGTGTGGTCCTCAATTTTGAGTGTAATCCGAATAGTAAAAAGTAGGGTATGAGTAAAATAACTTCGCGTTAACTTAATTTAATGATTATTTGCAAAATGCAGTAGTGAATCATGTAGATAAACATAGAAACAATAACACATGATTGCGCCAAGATCAAACCAAGACATAAGCAATAAAAAGATGAACACAAAATGTGATTGGCATTAAGAAAAAAAATAATTTCTTTCGATTGGTGATCGGGGGGCACGGCACACACATGCGTTAAATAAAGAACGAGATACGCGAAACGACACGGGCAGGGGCAATAAGAGGGGAGCAGGACCGAACAAGATCAACCGGGATCACAAAAATAAAATTGCCCCATACTTATGACTTTCACCTCCTCACAAGAATAAAATTTGTTCCTTACTTATGGCTTTCACCCTTCTTCACGATGTCCACCCATGAAACTTTTCTGTTCTCCATGGATTCGTCATTCAATAAATCCACAGCAATCCAACTTTCGCTTCAGCGTTATCAACGTTTCAGTTGCCTCTACAATGTATCAATTTCCTTCTGCTGGTTCATTGGTCTCAGAGGAGGGCGAAGTCAGTATTGCGTTTTCCATCATAGCCATAGTCAAGGACAGGAAAAACAAACCATACTTTGCAATATTCTTCGACATCTCTTTCTCCAGGCTTCCCAATTTTCGTTACAATCGTCTGCTGGTCCGTTGTTCTCAAAGGAGGGCAAAGGCAATGTTGCAATTTTCAGCACAGCCCCAGTCAAGGACGACCGAAACAAGGTTTGTGAATGAGTTCTCTCATTGTGATTCAAAGTTCGTGTGTTGTGGAATATCAGCCATGGTACTTGTTACCAAATATAATATAAAATAAATAATACGAGATGAAACTTCAGATTGATGAGTTTGTGCTCACTTTCTATAATTTGGTGCATCCTGAGCTTGTATGGCCATTAACTGGATTAGTTTTATTTGTCAGATTATGAGACCGAACTCATACAGAACTGATAATCACTTATCATGCCAACTACGAACATTGATCAAGGAGAGGACGCTTGGTTTAATTGACAGCTGATGATTTGAATGTTTTGACTGACATCAGGCTCACAAGCGAGGAGTCATCGAGCAACATTCGGTTTGAAGATTTGTCAGCGGTTATTTCGTTGATTGAAAGGAGGAAGTTGGATATTATTCGTCAGTATATCGTTAAGGGATATGCATTGACAGCTACTATTGAAATGACTGAGTTAAATAGAATGGTTAATACACCCGTAGAGGCAGTAGGTACCTTTTATCCTCAAGCTTCTCTCCAATACGATTAAGGATTAGGATATAAGGACAAACTTGAGTAAATGGAGGAACATGACCAATAACGTTGAATTCATTGAGAAAGGAGACATTGTTTCTAGTGATAGTGGAAGCAATGATTTGGACAAGCCATCCAACAAACCAGGTAAGAAGAAAGGTGCAAAGACCAGGCGGGTAACCAAGAGCTACAAAGTTGGTTACCTTGATGATACTGTAGGTTTCTGAGTACTCACGTCCTATCAGTAGTATGAAACCTGTTAAACATATCAAGACCTTTGGGTATGGCAGCGATGTTCGATCTCAGCCCAATCCTAGTAAAAATGGCAACGTAGAGGTTACCTCAAGAATACGAGCTTTGAAGCGTCCAGCGTCAATTGATATGTCTAAGGGCAGCACGAGACATGTGCCATGTGCAGTGATGGATACAGGTGATGAGAGGGAAGTTGTTGTCGGGGTCGGTTGGCATATACTCTACTTTTCTGATAATCAGTAGAGTGAACAAGAGGTGGGAGCAGTAAAGAGTGCTCGACTTATAACACTCTTTAGCATTGGTCGTTGGATTGGTTAGACTTAAACCACCGTGTCCGACTGATCGCTCTACTAACTTTCGATATTTGCGTGTGATGTCATCTTCAACACCGAAAAGAGAGGTAGAAGCTCTGATGCTTTTGCCCCTTCGACTCCGTCAAAAAGCTTCCCTATGTCACATACTGTGCGATGAACATATTGCCACTCCATTTTGAGGGATTTTTTCATCGCAATGTAAGTTGTCTGAAGGAACTTCTTGCGTACCCTAGCCATTGTCTTCACTGCCTTCTCCCAAAACTGGCTTTCTCCATTAGCCAGTCGGTTCTTAGTGTTGACGATCCGATGAAACCGCCGAGGTACTGACACCAACAATTTTCATTCCATAGCGCTCAAACTTTGCGGATGATAAATTCCGATCACTCGTCACTAGGATACATTTTTGTGGTTGAGGTGTGTATCCATAGGATGGACCGAGAACTTTTAAAAGGTCAAAGTACTTTTCCAGATCGTCGAGAGTAGCCCCGGCGCCGTAGTCATTAGCATACCACATATGCCGATCTAGTTTGCGTTCGATGTTAAGTTTACGGATTAAAGGTAAGCTAGTCAATCCGTAAATTACCATGGAAAAAGGACACCCTTGGGTGACTCCTGTCTTTGGGAAGAGATAGAATGATATCCCAGCTCGTCCTCTGATAACAAAAGACGAACCTGCAGTCACTAGGCCATATGTGTCTAACCGTCCAAAGCATCGTATAGCGGTTGAGTTTATTGAAAGCGTTTCTAGCATCCACTAAGATGAAACCCCAATAATCTGTTTCGTAGTCACCATCTACGACCTCATTAGCCGAATGAACTGCTGCTTCGATTCCCACAGACACTCCTCCGCTGAGATTGTCAATGCCACACTCGTCAGCCGCATCCTTTCCTGCTAATGATAGAAGGCATTTGGGGAGCAAGCGGCGCCATGATTCACCGATGCCGTTCGGACGAACGCCTGGATTCTTATCGAGTGCGATGAGACACCCTGATATGAGGGCGCGATAAGATGACCATGGTGGGAAACCGTTCGCTAAGCACATGAATTCTGCAACTACATGGCGTAAACCTCCGCTGGTTTCTTTGTACTGCAAGAGAAATTGGGAAAGGTTGTTCGCATCGAGCCCTCCAAGACCTGCTGAGCCTCGGAGTTTCTTTGTGACGTCTTCGACATGATCAGCTGTAATTGTAACGGGGACAAAAAGAGGCATGACCCCGTAGTCCTGAAAGAATGCTGCCAAGGGAATACCGCTTCCGGATGCTTTTTCAGAAGGGCATCACGGACACGGACTGTTTGTCCGTCGCCTATATCGTCATCGGGGGATAATACGACGCCCCCAACTCTGTCAGTTAGATATCTGACCGCTCCCCTCATTTCGCCTAAGAACTTATTGATGGAAAGCACGGAAGTGTTTTTCCTCCGTTTTGTTATTAGTGATGGTGATGAATGAAAGCTGGGATTTGAGGCTTGAGTGGTTTGAACGAGAAGTTCACTTGAAAAAAAACATACAAACACACACATACCATACCGGTATTCATTTTTGATCGTCAAGAGAGAATGACATGCCACGTAGAAATCAGGTGTACATGCCACGTAGAAATCACGTGTGGCTTCAGATTTTATATTGAAAGATAACTTATAACTTTTACTTTTGAATACGAACTAGCATTAGACGTTGTAGACTGTTTTCAGTTTATCAAGACCCAAACTCTAAAAAGCTGAGTGATCGAGAATAAGTACTAGTTATCAGCATATGACATTAGAACTATGCGTTGAATGTAATGGCTTGGTAGCCTTTAAATGAACCCATTAGATGAGACTAGATTCTCTACATGTTTGTTCGCTATCGGAAATTCATGATAACTCCTAATGTCTGGGACAGTAGCACATGAACAACACTAATGAACCTGAATATCGTACTTAGGTATGTGATAATTGACTATTAGGATTAGCTACCCTAAATTAAATTGAATAGATAAGGCATATTCTCAGATGCTCATATCGACCATAGTAAGACCGTTTCTATGGATTTAGTCTCGTATGACTAGTATAAATTGCAATGACCTGCTAAATTCGTTGTATTCTTTCTCTGAACGGATGACGAAAATTTGAATCAATGTTTTGAAATACTGACGTTGCCAATTTTATGCAGGGTTGAAACGGCGTTATCTCACTCTTTTCAGGGCCAAGAGATTTTTGAATCAATACCTTTATCCTACCTTTTATTACCAACCATGGCTTTCAACGCAGCAACTCTAGATGCTTTCTTTTTGAATGGACCCCAGATGGGTTTAACTGCAGCTCAACGTCAACGTCTTGCCGGTGAAGGGCTTGTAACAGTCCATGATTTTGAAGATTTTGATGAAAAGCAATTAGATTTGGCGATGAAGAATCTTAGGACCTCCATTCCAGCAGTTCCACCTACTCATGATGCTGATGGAAACGTTATTGCTCCTGGTGTCCCTGGAATTAACCCTTGTTTGATTCCAGCTAGACAAATCATGAGGCTCAAAGTGGCTTCCGTTGCATTCGCATACTATACGGAAACTGGCAGGATTGCGACTCCCGTAAACATGAACTATACCAATGTTTTGAAGGCATTTTTCACTGAATGGGAGGCTTTGAAAAAGCTAGCAGAGGAGGATGCACCTGAGGTTCCTACCCTTTCGTCTAAGAACACGCCTATTAAGTGGATTGAGTCCTTTAAGGACGCAATGAGCAGAACTTTTGGTGTTCGGAACACGCCTTTAACTTATGTCCTTCGTGAATCCGATCAGGTTCCGACAGAAGCAGACGATCCTTTGACACCTGGTTGCGCCTATGGCACTTCTGGTAGTGTTACTGATGAGCTAATTAGCAGATTGTCACATGTTCATCCGCTGTTTAAGACGGATAATGCATCAGTTTACTCTAAGTTGGAGCAATCCACACGCGGGACTATCTACGCAGCTACGATTAAGCCTTACGCTAACGCTAAGAATGGTAGGGCAGCTTGGTATGCATTAATTAATTCGCATGCTGGTGATGATAAGTACGAGAAGATGCACAAGGAGAAACTTGCATTCCTTATGAACCAAATTTGGAATGGTAAGCAGTACAGTCTTGAGAAGTTTTGCGGGCTTCATAGGAGTAATTTTATTGCTCTGCAGGATGCGGCGAATCATGTCACGTTTCAGTTACCTACGGAACATTCACGTGTTGGCTACTTGTTGGACAACATCAAATCGGACGATAATGATTTGAAGGCGGCGCTATCTAGTGTGCGGGCAAATACTAATAATATGCGGGATAATTTTGAAGAAACAGTTAAATTCATCTTGCCTATGTGCCCTTATTCCAAGAAACGCTCAGTGGGAATTGGAAACAAGAAGATCACCATCGCTGATGCCACGCTTCAGGGGAGGAGTGGCACAACCGGGGTCGAGTTCAGGTGGCACACCGATGATGAATACTACGGTTTGAACCAAGCCCAGAGGGATGAACTCTATAAGTGGCAGCATAAGACTCCTGAAGGCAGAAAGTGCTTCAAAGCTGGCTTGGCACAGAAGAAGGCAGCAGGTGGTAGTAATGGCGGTGGCCAAGGATCCAGTAAAGGCCATCGTCGCCGCCAAACCCAAAAGAAATGGCAGGCCAAGGTAGCTTCTCTGGAAAAGCAATTAAACGAGAAGAAGGTAGCAGAGAATGAAGAAATGCAAGACAAAGCTGAGGTAGCAGCGATCATGGATGTTCTAGCAACTATTGGTAGTTCTAAGGCAGCTTCGAAGAGAAAGGATCCTGAACCTACATCTGCTCCTATGGAAGTTGCAGCTATCAAGCTCCAACAGATACTGAAAAGAAACAAGAGTGAGAAGTCCGAGTGAGCCCATATAGTGGCGCTTGGCGTGGAAGCATCTGGTCCATCTCAAGTACCCAATAGTCATCTCAGGTCGATTATTTGTGGTGGAATGACTCAGCTTGAACGCGATATCAAAGTTGATGATGATGATGGAGACCTACTTCCTTTACCCCGAACAGAACTTGATAGCCATGCTAACATGGTACTGCTAGGGAAACACAGTTTTATATTTGACAGCATTCCTGGAAATAAATGTGAAGTGGTTCCTTTTGACCCTAGTATTGGCTCGAAGAAGAGTGTACCAATCGTGGATGGAGCCGTGGCTTATGATAGCCCTATAACGAATAAGACTTATGTCTTGTTGTTTCGGAATGCGTTGTACATCCCAACACTAGAAACTAATCTAGTTCCTCCATTTATAATGAGGGAAGCTGGGTTGATTGTCAATGACATCCCTCGAATTCATGATCCTAATCCTTCCGATGACTCGCATTCTATTATGACCGATGGGCGTGACTTGGATCTTCGTATTCCTATGTCCCTGTGGGGAATCTTTTCCTTCTTTCATACTCGCATACCAACTCGAGATGAATTGTTCCATGAGGAGAAAGTGTTTCTGACCCCAGATAGTTTAGATTGGAATCCTTATTCTGATCACTATGCCCGAAATGAAGATTCTATGACCGATTTTGAAGGTAATCTTCAGGAGAGGAGATATTGGAAGAAGCATAAAGGCACAGAGACTTTTACTGATACAGTATCGATCTCTGCTTATGATGCATTGGTAGATAGTACCTTCGATGTGATGAATTGTACTTTGCAGGAGGATAGGATCCCTCCAAATAAAATGACTCAATCGATGGCTCAGATTGCAACTTGTGATTTTTCGGATTCTTTGTTGATGAAAGCAGAGGAAGGAAAGATGCAGACCTCTATTGGTGCTACATCTTCCAAGCTGGCAGTTCGAGTGTCAGAGCTATTTGACTCAGGTCAGAGTTTCGATGAGCCATTTACCTATCAATTAGTTGGTGACGACCTTGATGTAAAAAAAATGATTTTTGAAGTTGACTCTTTGGTTGGTGGACCTCCAAAGAAATTGGACGCTAAATTCCTTTCAAAGATCTGGTGTATTAAGCATGATGAAGCAGAAAAGGTCTTGGAACAGAGTACCATCTTGATGAGACAGGGTGCTCCTAATACATTGTCGAATAGATTTCCTACCAATGACCGTGCGATACGCTATAAACGTATACGCAGTGTCTTTTTCACAGACACTTTCTTCGCGACATCGAAGGCTGGTAAAACCACTCGTGGCAACACCATTTCGCAGGTTTTTGTTAGTGATAAGGGATTTGTTGCAGTGTATCCTATGAAATCTAAAGGTGAATTTAAGGATGCCTTGAAGATGTTCTGTAAGGAAGTCGGTGTCCCTATGACCCTCGTTTGCGATCCATCAGGGGAGCAGACATCCAAAGAGGTTAAACACTTCTGTCATCAGGTTGGAATGACCCTACGTGTATTGGAAGAATCTACACAGTGGGCAAATCGTGCTGAACGTTATGTTGGCTTATTTAAGGAGGCGATTTGTAATGACCTTCGACGCACTAATTCTCCGTTATGTCTTTGGGATTACTGTCTTGAGAGACGTGCGAGAATCCATAATGTCACTCCGAAGAACTTATTTCAACTGCAAGGCCAGAACCCAACAGCTGCTACTTTCGGTGATATTACAGATATTTCTAATATTTGTATGTTTGATTGGTATGAATTTTGCTATTTTAGAGAGGTTTCTGATAATAAATTCCCATTTCAGAAAGAGCAACTTGGAAGATGTCTAGGACCTATGAAAAATGAAGGGAATGAAATGGCACAGGCTATTTTGAAGATGAATGGTTCTATTGTTCCTAGGCGGACGGTTAGGCGATTGACAGTGTCGGAGCTTCATTCACGATCTGAGCAGCAGAAGCGTGACAATTTCGATAGAGCCATCCGGAATAAGCTAGGAGACTCTATGACTCCTACACCTAAGGCCACATTTTTCAATGACGATATCGAGGAAAGCGACTTTATCGAGCCAGATGATGAAGTACCACCTGAGATTCCTGATGATGATCCTGTAGATTCCACAGGAAAAGCTGTTTATGAGCAGCCAGTCACAGATTTATTGTTAAATGCTAAGGTGTTTCTTCCTCAAGGGGAGGAACTAAAGTCGCATACCAACTCGAGATGAATTGTTCCATGTGGAGAAAGTGTTTCTGACCCCAGATAGTTTAGATTGGAATCCTTATTCTGATCACTATGCCCGAAATGAAGATTCTATGACCGATTTTGAAGGTAATCTTCAGGAGAGGAGATATTGGAAGAAGCATAAAGGCACAGAGACTTTTACTGATACAGTATCGATCTCTGCTTATGATGCATTGGTAGATAGTACCTTCGATGTGATGAATTGTACTTTGCAGGAGGATAGGATCCCTCCAAATAAAATGACTCAATCGATGGCTCAGATTGCAACTTGTGATTTTTCGGATTCTTTGTTGATGAAAGCAGAGGAAGGAAAGATGCAGACCTCTATTGGTGCTACATCTTCCAAGCTGGCAGTTCGAGTGTCAGAGCTATTTGACTCAGGTCAGAGTTTCGATGAGCCATTTACCTATCAATTAGTTGGTGACGACCTTGATGTAAAAAAAATGATTTTTGAAGTTGACTCTTTGGTTGGTGGACCTCCAAAGAAATTGGACGCTAAATTCCTTTCAAAGATCTGGTGTATTAAGCATGATGAAGCAGAAAAGGTCTTGGAACAGAGTACCATCTTGATGAGACAGGGTGCTCCTAATACATTGTCGAATAGATTTCCTACCAATGACCGTGCGATACGCTATAAACGTATACGCAGTGTCTTTTTCACAGACACTTTCTTCGCGACATCGAAGGCTGGTAAAACCACTCGTGGCAACACCATTTCGCAGGTTTTTGTTAGTGATAAGGGATTTGTTGCAGTGTATCCTATGAAATCTAAAGGTGAATTTAAGGATGCCTTGAAGATGTTCTGTAAGGAAGTCGGTGTCCCTATGACCCTCGTTTGCGATCCATCAGGGGAGCAGACATCCAAAGAGGTTAAACACTTCTGTCATCAGGTTGGAATGACCCTACGTGTATTGGAAGAATCTACACAGTGGGCAAATCGTGCTGAACGTTATGTTGGCTTATTTAAGGAGGCGATTTGTAATGACCTTCGACGCACTAATTCTCCGTTATGTCTTTGGGATTACTGTCTTGAGAGACGTGCGAGAATCCATAATGTCACTCCGAAGAACTTATTTCAACTGCAAGGCCAGAACCCAACAGCTGCTACTTTCGGTGATATTACAGATATTTCTAATATTTGTATGTTTGATTGGTATGAATTTTGCTATTTTAGAGAGGTTTCTGATAATAAATTCCCATTTCAGAAAGAGCAACTTGGAAGATGTCTAGGACCTATGAAAAATGAAGGGAATGAAATGGCACAGGCTATTTTGAAGATGAATGGTTCTATTGTTCCTAGGCGGACGGTTAGGCGATTGACAGTGTCGGAGCTTCATTCACGATCTGAGCAGCAGAAGCGTGACAATTTCGATAGAGCCATCCGGAATAAGCTAGGAGACTCTATGACTCCTACACCTAAGGCCACATTTTTCAATGACGATATCGAGGAAAGCGACTTTATCGAGCCAGATGATGAAGTACCACCTGAGATTCCTGATGATGATCCTGTAGATTCCACAGGAAAAGCTGTTTATGAGCAGCCAGTCACAGATTTATTGTTAAATGCTAAGGTGTTTCTTCCTCAAGGGGAGGAACTAAAGTCGGCAACTGTGAAATGTAGATCTCGTGACGACAATGGTGATGTTGTAGGTGAATATGACCCTAACCCATATTTAAATACTCTTGTATATGATGTGGAATTCAATGATGGTACAGTGAGAGAGTATTCGGCGAATGTCATTGCCCAGAATATGTATGAGCAGGTTGACTCCGAGGGTTTCAGCTATAATGTACTTGACTCTATAGTGGATTATAAGATGGACTCCACTGCTCTAATGCCTCATCAGACTCATGTCTACACTAGGTCAGGTCAGAAGAGATTAAGGAAGAGCACTAAAGGATGGAAGCTTTTAGTGGCTTGGAAAGATGGAAATGAGCAATGGGTGAACCTGAAGTTCATGAAGCAGTATTATCCGATCGAGACTGCGGAGTTTGCCGTTGCACATGGCCTAGAGGATTTACCTCAGTTCAAGTGGTGGGTGCCTTTCACGCTTCGTAGTAGGGATCGTATCATTTCTGCTGTGAAGGCTCGAGTGAGAAAAGCATCTCACAAGTATG
>Ga0209092_10004904_pt1 | contig 10951 bp, 10 predicted proteins | sample FraStrMetagenome_FD_187446 | JGI IMG/M metagenome (GOLD analysis project Ga0209092, IMG submission 187446) | Marine eukaryotic phytoplankton communities from Arctic Ocean - Fram Strait ARC3M Metagenome (SPAdes) (version 2) | ecosystem: Environmental > Aquatic > Marine > Oceanic | place: Fram... | reverse complement strand
GAACATACCTACTCTCCAGAAAAGCAGAAATCCATCATTGCGATGTTTCAACATTTGGTGGGTTGTTTCCAATGGCTTACTGTCTCAACTCGTCCGGATCTTGCCACTGTGACCAATCTCCTTTCCAGGTACCTCGCCAATCCATCACAGGGTCACTTAGACCACTGCAAGCACGTTCTCAGGTACCTCAAAGGTACGAAACATTTAGGCATCAGCTTCAGCACCTCAAGAAATGATACTCTCTCAGCCTACATTCACCATCCTATAAAAGGTGAGCTTACGTCACTGTCCGACGCCAACTGGGGACCCCAGGACCAATCATCCAACAAACTATCCAACCCAGAATCCCTTCCCTTGTTCAAGACCCGTTCTCTTTCGGGCTTCGTCCTTTGGCTCAATGGTCCTCTTCACTGGGTATCCAAACGCCAAACTATCACAGCTCGCAGTACTGCGGAAGCTGAGATTTATGCGACAGATGAATGCACGAAGGCAATCCTCCAAGTTCGTCATCTCCTCAACGACCTTAAGTCACTTTCAACCTGTGCCCCATCCGCAACCAGCATCTACAACGATAATGCAGCATGTATCCAGTGGTCGTCAAACATGACTACTAAGGGACTACGTCACGTTCAAATCCGTGAAAACGCTGTACGAGAAAGCGTAACCAACCTAATCGTAAATATCCAACACGTTCAAGGCGAAGTTAACCTCGTAGATCTCTTCACGAAAGAAGATAAAAATCCTACACATTTTCTTGCTATTCGCGATATTCTAATGCAATCGCTTCATTCAAACTAATTTCGTGCAAGATTAATCATTGCAATTCGTCAAAGATTTATAATTGCAAAATTGCAGTCAGACTTAGGCTCCGAATGTTTATCATTATTCTCTTCCTACGCGCGGAAGTGTAAAACTATTCCTTCGTTATGAATTTCAAACTCTAGTGGTATTGATGGGCAACTCGACAAAACAGCTTTTCGCTGCTTAAAACGTCGTAACGAGTTGGACCTTCCTTTGTCACTTGATTGTGAATCACGTTTACATTTCGAAGTGCGAGTAGGATTCGAATCATTTGTTCCGTCACCCAAAAAAGCACGTCCGTCTCGATGTTAACGATTTATCTTGAAATAGTGTCAAGAAAGATTAGTTTTGTTTATTTTATTGCTGGAACTAATTCCGAATCTGAAAAACAATGTCAATTTGTGACATTCGTAGGTATATTAAGAAAGAAACAAATCAGATCAAATTACCTCAGTAGTAAAAATTTCTGATTCTCGTTGCCTCTTTTCATGATGTGCTGTCAATATTGAAAGCTGTCCCTCAAATTTTTCCTTCATGAGAGAGTTTTCTTTTCTAATGTAAACTTCTTTTGCCCTCAATTCTTTGTCAAGCTTCATTATCAAAGTGGCCTGGCGATGATGTGTTTGATAACGTCTCAACAGCTACAACGAAAATTAACAATCAGCCACCTTCGAAACTCGACAGCCGAACAACTATATCTTTAAATAGTGATGCATGTGTCCTTCATCTTGCCTGTCGGCCTCCATCAGCTTTTAGAAAAATTGAGGAGCGAATGTAAACAATTTGAACCAAAATCTAGGTCGAAAACAGTGTGAAGTGAAGTGAAGTGAAGTGAGAAATATGAAGTGATGCGGAGAGCGGAGCTCTTTCACGCTTAACGTGCAAAACCATGTGATTGTGAGATCGTGTATCTTTTCACGTACTCGTACGTAGGTTTGTTCGTAGAAAGGGCTAGAATAGCCCACCACAGTGAAACTAATCTACACGGCATGCGAAGAAAGAGAAAAAAGTTTCGAATTTCGATGTTCCAATTTACAATTGACAACACAGACACACACCCTAAAATGATTTCTCACTTCTCACTCACTATTTAATCTCTCGCTCTCTCGCTCTCTCGCTCTCTCGCTCTCTCGCTCTCTCGCTCTCTCTCGAGGTACGTTAGAACGAACGACCGCAATGACGGACGAGATACGGGCAAGACCTAGTCGTTTAAGCCATGTGAGGCGTACAAATAATAAAAGCATACAGTTTAAAAAAATACCCTATCGTTAATAACGAGTGTCTGCAGGTTTCCAAGGGAGAGAGGATTCATCTTTTGTTTGTTTTGGGGCAACTTCATTTTCTAATTTTTAATTTCTAATTATATTATGTTTTTGCTTTCTTTTATGTAAATATTTCAACACGATACTAGTATGTCCGCGATTTCTTCACACCATCCAAAAAAGAAGGGTATTAATTGATTGACTGATTGTGGTTGGGGAGTGTACCGTATGTTTCGTTTTAGTAGGAGATCTTTGGAACGTCGGCAATCGTTACGTGCCAGTAACGGAGCCGATCGAAATAATTTGAATCAGCCTCTGAAATCCTACGTTCTTCTGTTGGTAAAACTTCTACTGCTTGGATTATACTGTTATTTTTTATTTATGCCAGTTGATGATCCGAATTCAACCTCGATGACGCCATTACAAGCCGTGTCTAAGGAAAATGAAATGTATATTCTAAGACAAGAAAAGCAAGGCAAAACATTAAGAGAGAAGTCTAAAAGTATTACATCAAAAGTTCACATCGAAGAATATCCTCCGACTGGAGAAGGTCAAAAAGTAGAAAAGATAGATGATCGCACACCAGAATATGGGGAGAAGAGAGATGATTTAGTGAAAGATGATGTTTTAGAAGTTGACGTAAAGAAAAAGAAGGAAGTTGCAATACACAACTACATATTCTCTTTTTGGTCTATGATTTTCATGGTGGTTATGTTTTATCGTATATGCTGCAGATGTTTATGCTCTCAAATCACCCGAAGACTGAATTTTCCATACAGAAGGCGCAATCTTCTTACAACCCTACGACAGGCACATTTTGATGCATTAGTGAATCGTTTGAATCGAGAACGAACAGCAAACGGAGCTTCTGCAATTTCAAGGGATGTACTAGCGTTGGCATTTTCTTCGCGCGACTTTAATCCGAACGATTATGATGAGTTGCTACGTTTGAACGAAGAGAATGGTAACGTTATCGTTACAGCGCTGGGTGCATCTGAAGCTGAAATTGAAAGAAATCCACTCAAGATTTTGTCAGCAACTGACGTTTTGAATTTAAGATCGGGCGAGAAGTCCTGTCCAATTTGCTTGGAATCGTATAAAGCAAATGATACAGTTCGAACTATTCCTTGGTAAGTGTAATTTTTGAACTTATGCCGTTTAGGGTTAGAATAATTTTATCTCACCCTTTATGAATGAGTAGTTTCCATCAGTTTCATTCAAGATGTGTAGACAAGTGGATACGAACAAAAGCAATCTGCCCAATTTGCAACCATTCTGCGATAGGATAATGATACATTTTTATTCTAAATTCATAAATAACACGTAAGAAACGGTCAACTCGTTGATATAATTGGTCAAACCATATTCCTTCCACTTTTACAGTCAAATCCAAAAATATGATCTCTTTTCCAAATAAATTGCTTTCATCATACGTTCATTTGATTTGGAACTGAATAAATATTGTCCTCGTCATTTAAATATTATGAGTCCATTTTTCTCTTGTAGCCATAACACTATTCATTTACATATTAAGTTAATTACAAATTCATTGTATAATTTCCGTTGTCACAATTGAGAAGGATAAAATGTCTCCTCGCATCATATCTATCGCTGTGACTTGCAGAATACTCATTATCGCACATCCTCGCTTCCTCTATTGAGATTCCACACTTTTAATTAAAGAACTTGAGGCATTAATTAAAAGTGCTTGGTTGGACCTCTAGGTTTATTACGCTGAAATGGTTTGTGATGCCGGTGTTGGCTAGGGGAGATGTTACTTCTTTTTTCAACTATATATACTAACTTACCAATTTAATACATACATACATACATAATAGTTTTCTTTTAAGCATTACCCTATTTGCATCTCTCTACATTCGCACGGTTCTCTATGTCAACGAGGTTCCTTGCTAGTGTCTATCTTTCGGCTAAATCGAAGGTACATTTACTTGGAACTCCGCTTGGTATCTTCAAATATTGCTTAACATTCATAGTCCAGAAGTCAAAAGCTTGCGCCTCCTTCCCACAGAAATCGATTCGACATATGCCCAGCAGGGATCCTGGAACCTCTGTTCTGACTAAAGCGATATGCATTCGTACATTGAAAACCCCCTTTCTGTGTTGAATAAGGTTTTGCCCATTCTTTTTCAAGCCTCTTGAGAAATGTTCTGGTTTATTTTGTTAACATCTACTCTTGCAATATATTATTCCATTCTTAAACTCGTCCTCTTCATCAGTCTCTGGTCTGGAGGCGGAATGGTAGCAGTTGTTGCATGATCGACACATATATTTCGCGTCATCAACGTCCCTGCTTTCGAACCGTGAACGATCATATTCGGAGTAATACCCCTTTGAATTTCCAGCCCATAAAGCATAAAATTCAAGAAGTATCATCAATTACTTCTTAACCAAATGCCCGAGTTTATCATAGAACCTTGTTGACATCGAGTAAAGCACTAATGCAGTGAGATACAAATAAATGTAATACTTCTTCACAATAAAATCAAATCTTAACCCTACCGTGGCGTGCCATTTCACAAAATGGCGTAACTTCACTTCCAGAAACCTAATATTATTACTTCAAGTACCAAAAACATCTTCTCAAAGTAGTTTCGATGTGTATGTAAATTTGTAATGAATATAATTGGAAAGAAGTTGAGACATTCCTGAATAATTCTGAATAATCACCATGGAGCTCTACGTAAAATCCCACGATAGAATATAGGTCTAATAGTGAACTGTATTTGTCTGATAAACTATCTTATCTATGTTCAGTCTGCTCGTCATATAGTAGTTTTACCTTTCGACTTTATTATGAAAGTGTCAAATGATCGATAGCTTGTCTCAATCATGAGGTATAGCGTCTTGAAATGACCATATATGGGAGGTTTTGAAAGGAAATCTTGATTACCTGTTTAGAATTTTGCTTAGATACTTCTTCGGTTGAACATCAAATGATAAACGCACCATTTTACTTGGCATAAAGTGGTGTGCAATCGACTTTCCTTTTGGTATAGCCTTGTCATCGTCATTGTCACTCATCTCGCTTTCTTTAGAACTATTTTCCAAAAATGACTCCATGTATACAGCTTCGATACTAGCTTTTGAAGCAAGATAGCTACTAGGACTCTCCACCCCAAGCTTTTTATACCACCAAGTTCATTATTGTTGATTTTGGCTTTGGAGAAAAGGTTAACTTCAGACCTTGCGTAAATCATAAGCAAAATTTCTTACAAATCTAGACTATTCCGGTAGATGGAGGTAAAAATGAGGGGGAAAACATCAGATCACCATCACAGTTAATACACTTATAGATTAGGTATTGTTTGATTATTGTGCGTGATTTGAATGATTTTAATTGAGAAGTTCGAGTACATCGGACGCTAATATATTGCATATTGCTCGGTAGAAAAAGGGTTAATTCCAGTTCCGACGACTATTTTTACAAAGTTAACTTCCCAAAATTATCAACGTCAAGTAGCTAACTAGCTTGACCTTAAAATATTCGAGTGCGGTGCGGCCTGCTCGCACGAATTTTCTTGCGCAAAGTTAGTTCGCGATTCGCGGTACATTTTCGTATTTTCATACAATGATTTCTCATTCTCCAATCTCTCGTTCTCTCTCGAGGTACGTGCGGAACGACCGACAGCAATGACGGGCAGATGCTAGTCGTATAAGCCACACCAAGCCAAGCGAGGCATGCAATGCTCTATCGTTTGTAACGAGTGTCTGCAGGTTTTAAATGAGGAAAGAGAGGATTCATTGCGTGCTTTGTTGTTGAAAGGTCAAATGTCATTTTCTAATTTCTAATTGATTATGTTTTTTTTTTGCTTTCTTCCATGTAAATATTTCAACACGGACCGAATTATTAGTTCGAAACAGAATGGCATTGATCGTGATTGCGGCTGCAGCATTGCTGCTAGCTTTGGTGTATGTATATCCTCGTGCCAAGGGAACGAATAGCCCACCGTTGGTGAATGCCTCCTCGATTCCTTTCTTGGGTCCAATCTTTGGCCCTTTGATCGAGTTTGGTGCATCGCCCATGCGCATGGTTGCTCGGTGTACGAAAGAGTTTGGTCCGGTGTTTACGGTGAAGTTTCTTACGAAGAGAATTACCTTCTTAGTGGGACCCGAGGCACATGAGCCGTTCTTTAGATTGAATGATGATTACCTTTCCCAGGATGAAGTGTATGGCTTTATGAAGCCAGTGTTTGGTCCTAATGTTGTATACGATGCAACGAAAAAGAAACGTCAGGTTCAGTTTCAATCTATGGCCAATGGACTGCGTGTTAGTCGTTTGAAGCAGTACGTGTCAAAAATTGAAAAGGAGACAATCAACTACTTGAAAGAAAATTGGGGCGAATCTGGTCAGGTTGACTTGCTCGAATCCCTTAGTGAATTGACTATCTTAACTGCTAGCCGCACTCTTCATGGCGATGACGTCCGAGAGCATTTGTTTAAAGAGGTTAGCAAATTGTACCACGACCTTGATCATGGTCTTACCCCATTGACTGTTTTCTTTCCGAACGCGCCTACTGAGGCTCATCGTAAGCGCAATGCAGCAAGACGTGAGATGGTGAAGCTTTTTTCAAACGTTATTAAGGAAAGAAGGAGCGGAGGTGGTAAATCAGATGGAACAGATATTTTGAGTATTTTTATGGATACAAAGTACAAGGATGGAACCCGATTGACTGACGAAGATGTGACAGGTCTATTAATTGCTTTGCTTTTTGCTGGACAGCACACATCTTGCATCACAAGCACGTGGACATCTATGTTTATTGCGAAACATCCAGAAATTTTGAAGCGAGTAATCAAGGAGCAAGATGAGATATTTTCAACTGTAGGTGACAAGGATACGTTAGATTACGAAAAAATTAATCACATGGAACTGTTGCATAATTGTATGAGGGAGGCTCTTCGTCTGTCTCCTCCCTTGGTTCTTTTGATGCGACAAGCAATGAAAGATATACCAGTGACTGTGCCAATAAAGCATGGTAGTGATCAAAGTACAACCTATACGATTCCAAAGGGCGATATTGTCATGGTGTCTCCCAGTGTTGCGATGAGATTGGAAAATGTTTTCAAGGATCCGGAGAAGTACGATCCTGACCGATACGCTGAGGGTAGAGAGGAGCATAAAAGGCCTTATTCTTATTTGGGATTTGGTGGTGGTATGCATTCTTGTATGGGACAGAATTTTGCATACGTTCAAGTTAAGACGATTTTAAGTGTTTTGTTTAGGAAGTATGAAATTGAGCTTTTGTGTGATGAGTTTCCTGTTTGTGATTACCAAGCAATGGTCGTGGGGCCAAAGGGCGATTGTCGCATTCGATTCAAAAAACGAGCATAAATTTATTTAATGTAAAGCGTAATGATCGCAAAAAATGTAATCATTTCATGTACTTCTTTCGTCTCTATTTTGAAGTAAGAAACTAGTATTTACTCAATGACTGATCTCGAATGCAGGTCCGCCGCCTCCCTATCTTTGACAAATGTCTGGCTCTATTTAAGTGAACAAGTGACATATGACTTCTCAGCATTTTTGTAAAGCCATCTTGTTTGTGCCGATGATACATTAAAGAAGCAAGAGAAGTTTAAAAAGAAGGCCTACGTACTAAATGGAAAAGTACAAGCGATTTCATTAAGGCATTCTGTCTTCTTCACCTAAGCCTATGCCTGAAGCAAGATATTTTCGTTTAACTTCTTGTCCCTTCTTTCTCGATTCAATGAGTCTAACGGATTTCTTACGCTGTTCCATGACTCGGTCCTTTTGTTTCTCAAGCCATTTGTCCGCATCTCTAGCAAGCACATCGACCTTTTCTGGTGGTAAGACTATCTCAATATCCTCAGCTTTAAAAATAAGGATAAGATAACAAAGAGAAGTGTTCAATATTTCCGAACTGTCACTCACCAAGTTGAATGATACGCTTCGTCCATTCCCCTAAGGAGATTCCGTCATCAAATTCACCTTTTGCTGCACTACCCAAAGAGTCAACTATATTATCTACAACTTTGCGGAAAGGTCGAATATCCATGGTCGCCATATTCTTAAACAAGAACAAATGAAACAGACATATCAAAGTTACGTTTTCACACATAGACTTACATCGACATTAATCTGCAACAGAGCTCGTCTCTGTTCCCTTGTTTTCATTCTCATACAATATAAGACTATTTCTACATGACGACCAACTTTTCTTCCAAGTTCAGCATAAACACCATTCTGCACAATCTTCAACACGCACAGCCTAGACAACACAGATTGAAATATAAAAATGTGAGCGACAAGTATATAACAAAACGTATCAAAAATAACGTACCAACGATTGTGATCGGGATCTTCAACAAGCCCCCTCCTTGCTAAACGAGCTTCCTCTTCGGCAACGGCGTACTTAAGATAAGAAACGAAGACTTCATCCAAAAGGGGCAGCATGTCCCTGACTGCATCTGTCAATGCAAACGCAGCTTCTTCTTCAGTCTTGTGCTTTGGGTCCATTGCTACCTGACAAATGGATCGAACGATTTCTAACTGCATTACTTCAAGTTCTGCTCCAAGTGCTTGAACTTCTTTCAGAAGAACCATCGCCTGTTGTACAAGTTTACCCAATATTATTCGTTCTTTTTCATGCTTTACGTCCATTTCCGCCGACTTTTCTACCTCTCCACTTTCGCATTTTCTGTCGTGATGGACCATAGTCGCAAAACGGTCTTTTACAAGTAAAACAAATCTGTCTGAAAGGAGTAAATCTCTTGAAACGGTTGAAAGAAATTAGTCTACTCGATATCGAATAAATTTATCAAAGATTCAAACTTACCGATATTCATCAACAATTTCCGAAAATCTGTCATCTGGAATACGTGAGACTTCTTCAACCAGCATTTGAAGTCTACCTTTTTCTGCTAAAATTTCTCGTGGATCATCAATGATTCCTATTCTCGCAGCATCATTTACTGTTTTCTGCATTTTGCTTACATCAGATATTGGCATCTCAATACCATTTCGGTAATACTTCACGCCACCAGTTTCAGTGTCTATCTCTTCCTCTAGTGACATGATAGTTTTTGCCGCAAAGTTTGCATAATCGACGAACTGCTTCAAATCATCGTGCATGTTGACATGTTTAGACCCAGGTATTGCCCCTGGATAATTGACAGACGATGCATCAAACAATTTTCCCTCGAAAGAGGGTGGAGGTGCAAACAAATCCAATCTCTCGGATGGATCAATAGGTTCATCCCAAGAATTGCGTAAAATTTGGACCTCAAGTTGAGCAAGGTCCTTTTCGACTGGTTTTGGCTGATCTTCGACAGAATAAAGAATATCGTTTGTACCTTCCTTAGCTGCTTTTGTCATTTTTCCTTCAACCATATCTCGTCCGGCTTCAAACAATCGTCGCAATTCTTCTTCTTCAGCTGACTTCTGCTCAAAATCATTCTCAAATACACCCACAGATTTTTCCTTGACAATATCCCGTGCGGCTTTAAACACTCCATCCGCAAATCCGGAACCATCTTTATCTTTCTGAGCCTCATTATTTGCGAAATCTAATATTTGTTTTGCAAAGTCTTCAGGAGATTTGAACTCATCTTCCAAAAGTTGCTTTTCCTTTTTTGACAAGTTCTTGATATCTTTCCTCAAAAGATCGTTTAAGTCTGTGGCGGATCTAGAACTTTCATCATTACCTACAACAATATTCAATCCTTTTGATGAATATTCGAATAAATCATTTTTAATGCCCTCATCCATGTCATCTAAATTAATTGGAGGAGGTTCGATAATTTCGTCTGAGGCATCTGATTCTGTCGCTGCTTTATTTGGATGGGATGGTACATCGATAACTCCATCTTCGTCAAAAACTTTGTCCTCTACTGCAGATTTGATATTCACTGTAGTATCGACGTTACAGGCATCCTTACTTTCTAAGCTATTGGTCTTGGTTGGAGTATTTAGTTGTTCTTTTGAGATAACTTCAGCATCTGACACAATGGGTTGCTTCATGTACTGATTAATTTTCTCAAGCTCTCGTTCAAATGCCCGGACAAGCTGCTTCTCACTTCCTTCCAAAAGATTTTGCGTTACTGAATCAATGTTTCCGTCATTAGCGATTCTTTTTACAGCAACCATTGCCATATTAATTACTATGAAAATAATGAGCGAACAAACTTAGAAATAAACTAAAAATAAAATTCGCTTACCATCATCCTTTTTCTTTTGAATCCCAACAACTTCTACGGATAATATATGATTCATTGCAATATCGCATTCCCACTCTAGAACCGATTTCGTCGAAGCAAAAATTTCTTCTCTACGTTTGGAGAATGGCAGCGGAAGATTCATCGAACTTGAAAGCTTGAATTCGTTCTTAATGAAATGTAAAATCGAAGCCAACGGGACATCCTTAATGACTGTCTGAAGCAAAACTGGCTGTTTTCGCTTAGAAGACAGTTCGTTTGATTTGTTGGCTGGTTTACCCGTTGATACAAAGAGAGGCCAGGATGTTCGACTTCGGTGTTCACCCATATTATACTTCGAAACTTTCGAAATGTGACCATATTCGTTCTTTAGTGGAAGACCTGCAGGAAATGTAACAAAAGCACCATAGCAACCAATTAAAAATTCCCCGATCAAGATTCCAACACTAAGCAAGATTTGTATTTTGGATTTTGGCATAATTAGGTAAGAGTGTTTTTCTGTGAGTTAGTTTTCTTCTGTTCAATAAGGAGCAACAATTATTATTGTTTGATGTTGATGTTGATGGCCCCATACAGAAAACCTTTCAAAAATATGGGTGGCTCATGAAAATCAAACCAAGGTTGGACTTACAAGAGTATCAATGGGAAAATTCGAAAATTCGTACCGTTACTCGCAATTCGCAATGCGCATA
>Ga0209092_10004903_pt1 | contig 10953 bp, 5 predicted proteins | sample FraStrMetagenome_FD_187446 | JGI IMG/M metagenome (GOLD analysis project Ga0209092, IMG submission 187446) | Marine eukaryotic phytoplankton communities from Arctic Ocean - Fram Strait ARC3M Metagenome (SPAdes) (version 2) | ecosystem: Environmental > Aquatic > Marine > Oceanic | place: Fram... | reverse complement strand
TATTTCTACGTAGGATATACGTAGGTTAGGGGGCGGACGGGTAAACGCTAGCATCTTTCTTAAAAAGTCAATTTCTTATAATGTAAACCACTCTACTATGTACCGAGTATGTACTATGTACCGGTACCGGTAGAGCTACAGAATTTTCTCGGAAAACATCGAAAAAAAGAGATTTTTGTAAAGAAAAGCTGAATATATGTACGTAGGTTTTGAACCGTTCAATCACTCTTGCCTCTTGCCTTTTCAATATACACAGACAGAGAGAGCAGAGAGTAAAAAAGAATAGATTGGACATCCGTTCTGATTATATATATATTCTATTAACACATTATAAATACATGTACCGTACATACATTAATAGAATATGCACTCCTCCTCCAAATCTGCAGCATCATCATCAACATCATCATCCGCATCATCACCATCCACAACATCGTCTCCTTTGTCGGATTTGTATAGAAGGAGGTCATCCAACTTATTAGTTATTCATCCATACTGCTCTTTATGTTTAGGGTTACTCTTATTGGCCGCATCTCTACCGCAAACACTTTCCTTTTCATATTCGGCAGTACCGGTACAACTCAATCATAATATTCCAGTCCACGACAAGAGTAGACGAAGATTTGTAAATAGACCGTCGACTTGTCTCGCCATGACGTGGAACACTATACATTCCGATGCAGATGTTCCTCCCCCGTCGGAATGGACTTTGCGGCAGTATGAGGATGCTTTGGGACTGTATAATACTCTCCATGCCTGTCAAGATCGTTATCTAAAACATGAACTTCATCGAGCATTGAAATGTTTATTGGAGGCATATCGTCTTTATGGGCCTGAAAATGTGATTGGGAGTTATAACGGGGGGAAAGATGCCGTGGCTATATTGCACCTTATGCGGGCAGCAAAAGCGCAGTATTATTATATGAGGCAACAAAGTGGGGAAGATGATAGGAGTAGTGATGTAAAGCTGGCTCCTAGGGTTTTGTACTTTGAAAATAAGGGAGAATTTCCTCAAGTTGTAGATTTATTGCACGAAACTGTAAAAGAATATGATTTAGATATGATTGCATTTTCGCAGGACGCGTATTCTTTTGCCACGGGGTTAAAGTTGTTGGTTGATGGTTCGGAGGAAAATGAAAAGAAGACAAAACCTCCTTCTCAGTTAGCATTTGTGTTAGGAACACGCTCTTCCGATCCAAATGCGAAAGGGCAAGGGCAATTCAGCCCGTCTTCAGATTGGATGCCACCGTTCATGCGCGTGAATCCTATTCTTGATTGGACATTTGGTCACGTGTGGCACTTTTTGAGAAAATTCAATCTACCGTATTGTTCCCTATATGACGAAGGGTACACCTCTTTAGGGTCCGTACATGACACCAGACCATGTCCTTCGCTGGCAAAACCTGGCGGCGGCGGATATTGGCCGGCTTACATGCTTAGTGATTGGGGTCAAGAAAGAGCCGGGCGTCAAAATAGCAATCAAAAAGCTTCGAAGAAGGAGATTAAAGCATCTTGTACCAATGTAGAAATTGATGATATTGATGACGAATCGTCGTATTCTTCGATGTCTACAGCTTCCAATGGATCGATAGGTGTACAGCGGACAGTTGGATTACTTATAATTGGTGATGAAATATTGAAGGGTCAAACGAACGATACTAATACAAATGCTGCAGCTTCGGCGTTACGAGCAAATGGTGTGCCACTGAGTCGCGTAGTTGTTGTGCCTGATGATCTTGATGAGATAGTGTCCGAGCTGCGTTCAATGCGGAGAGCAGTTGATGTTGTAGTTACTTCTGGAGGAGTAGGGCCCACACACGATGACATAACAATGTTAGGCGTCAGTACTGCGCTGAACTCGCCACTTGTTCTACATCAGGAAATGTCAGATTTTTTGAGAGAAAAGTCTGATTCAAATGATGGAAAGCTAACAGATGCTCAATTAAAAATGGCAACGCTTCCCGATTGTGGTAAATTGTGCTATCTCGCTGGAAAAGAAGATTGGCCAACTTTGAAATGCGACAATATTTTCGTGCTTCCAGGAGTTCCTCAATTTTTCGAGAAGAAAATAAAGAATCTTGCAACATATTTGGCTGGAGATCAACCTTACAAAGCTTGTTCATGCAAAATAGTGCTATCCATCGAAGAGATTAGTGTCGCGCCAATTCTTAACAAGTTAGTGGAAAATCATCCTTATGTTTCGTTTGGGAGTTATCCGTTCGTTGGTCACCCTGAGATTAACACTGTTGTTACAATCGAAGCTCACGAATGTGAGGGACCTACACGATCCTCTAGAAGGCGTTCATCAACTTTTTCAGGCCCGATAATAACTGAGGATTCTTTGGAGCCGTCGGCCCTTGTCGCCACCGCATCAATTGCAAGAGCTTCAAGTAACACTGCTCGTTATGAACTGCGTACATTTACACAAAAAGAAATGGACTTCAATTTGAAGTCAGCTCTCAACAGCCTGATCGATGAACTTCCGGAGAGCTCAGTCTTGCGCGTAGATAATGAGGACTTTCGCTTAGAATAAAGTTTAACCTTTCGTGATGCCAACAAACGACTTTTCTATTTACTTTTGTGACGAAAGCTTTAAAGACCTATCAAACAATAATCTTGTAAGGCTTCGAGAAGTAAAGAAAGTGGAAGCAATTGTTTTTTAACCTTGGTAGGCTCTACGGTATTTTCTTAACATTCTCGGGCTCTTCACTAGATCGACTACTAGTGGATTTGATTAAGCGTTCGATTGGGATGCTTTCGTAATTCTTCGTTTACTTTCGCACTGATTCGCAGTAAGCCAGACACCTTGGGCTACCTTCAGCTAGCTAGTAGTTATATAATAGAGTTTGTATTCATAGGTGTAGGTCTAAAAAGGATGACTTATAAATTGTCAGCTTTGTGATTACATTGTGTCTGTGTTCTACATCTACGTTACAGACAGACGGAAAACCACCTTCCCAATAAATACGATCATCTACGAAAATTACGAAGAGCGTAAAAAAGCGTACCGAGAAAAACAGACGCGATAAAGAAACGGAGTTCAAACTGAAGTTTAAACTACTTACCATGAAAGCACCCAAACAACCTCCAGCTTGACCTGCTATTTCTCATTCAACCATTTCAATGAACAATAGCACCCATAGCAACTACTCTCGAACCAGTCTATCCAGTAGCGGTGGGTACAGCAGTAGTGGATATAGCACAGCAAGCAGTCGTAAACGAAGGTCCAAGCTTCTATTTGATCATTCAAATTCGGTCGTGACCCTCATCGACCGACTCCTTCACTTTCTCGAAAAGGAGAGCGAAATTCAGGTATTTGAATTTATTATTTTGTCATTTGTTAGTGAGTGACCGTTACCAAATAACATATTGTTCATTTATGCAAAAGAGCAAAGATGGGCAGGAGGTTGTGTTTAAGGGTCTCGCGTTGCCCGCCGATGCTATGAGTTGGTTGAGTTATGCTTTTGAGGAAATCCAGCAGTTTGAAGAAATCCGAACACAGGGAAAAGATGATGATAGTTTTGGTGATGAAGATTATGATTGTGACGATAATATAAGTGATTGTGCGAGCGTGAAGAGTCGATACTCCGCATCTGCGAGTAATATGTTGAGTGGGATGGGGTTAACGGATCCTCACTTGATTGAAAAGTATGCGCATCGACTTTCTTTGCTGAGAGATAAATTTTTGCCGAGAGCAACGCACGTAAGGATAACTGATGAGCCCTGGCCAAGTCGAACAAAAATTTCCTCGAAGAGATCGTCGTCAATTCCAGAGAATCGTCATTATACAACTTCTTCTATTAGAAGTAGTGAAGCAGACGACTCTTCTGTATCTCGATCGACAATTGGAGAAGTGATGTCGAGATATTCATGTGTTTCGGGAAGCAGTCATCCCATTTCAGGTGAAGATGAAGAGTATTTAGACGGGCTCTTCCCAAATAGTTCTTCTACCGAGGATGGTGAATGCTTCGACGGGGATAACAGTACTGCAAGAGAACAAGATTCCGTCGCAGGCTCGTCATTTGTAGGTAGTCGTACTATGCAGTGGCAATCAAAATTTATGTATGGTAAATATGTTGCCCCAAGAATAGATGTTGGAATGTTTCCGAATTTGTCAGTACTTGTGTTGGATGCTGTTCCACCTGAGTGGATTGTAAATATGAGCTCTATTCGGTCGAGTTTGCGTCTACTTCGTGTGCAGGGAGGAGCTGTTTACAACTTGAATTCATTTCTATTCAATAGTGGTTCTGACAACAAAGGCGAACTCAATGGAGATGAGAAAAAATCTTGCGAGAAAGTAATCTACCCTCACTTAACTCATTTCAGGTTAACACGATGTGCAGTTGGTGAATTGTCGGGACTCTGTGAAAAAGTGAAAAGAAAAAAGAAGCGAGAAAATGGTGACAAGTATAAGGTTGCATCTTCGTTAGTGCAATTGCCGAAGCTGACGGCATTAAATCTTTCTCACAATGAAATTATTCATGCAACGACTTTATTTGCTGGAGTGCGAAATCTTCCTCTTTTGACTCGAATTGACTTATCCTACAACAGAATATCATCATTAAAAAATATGCACTTTGTTCTTGGAAATATACGAATACTTGTTTTAAGCCACAATCAGATCTCTTGTCTACGAGGAGTTGAAAGAATGTATGGCTTAGAACGACTTGAATTAGATAACAATCTGTTGGGAAATTTGGCAGATGTTGCATCTTTGGCGAATTTGCCATGCTTGCACTCGATAACTTTAGAAGGTAATCCTTTTGTTAAAAAACAGCCAAACTATAGAATGCAGATCTTGCACCTGTTTCAACAAGCGAGATCGAGCGGTGAAGATGTCGAGAATATGTTACTACCTATCTTGGATGGAAACAAAGCTACAAAGAAAGAACTTGATGAGCTCTCGAAACTATTTTATTCGAAGGGCATTAAACGTGATCAAAGCCCTGTCAAATACATACCAACAAGGTTTTCTGTTTCTCGTGGAGAAAAAGTTTTGAGGGTGTCAACTACAAGAAATGTATGCATTGACCAAATAGCTAAGTTAAACACTCGTGAGAAGGTAGTCGACGACTCATTTTGTACAATTGATCTTGAGTTCCCCACCCACTTTTCTGTGTGCGACATCATATCATCTAATAACGTGAAGATAAGCTCTCAACTAAATTCCCGTGCCAATCGTATGAAACGAATAAGATCGCTTAGAACCAAGAAACTATCAAAAGGATTTCGCCCTTTGCCTGGAAACTCTCCGGTTGTGTCATCTTCGACATACACCTACTCGTCGGGTGTAGATTCTACTTCGGATGAAGACCATTGTACTAATGCAGATACCTCCGAAACTAATGGTTCTACTTCGCGGAGCGAACTTCCTAATGCACATTCACAAATGGTGTCATCAGCGGAAATATCTGATTCTGACGGTCAAGTGAAGGAGTCTTTCAGTGAACACGGAGATGACGAGGTTGCAACTTGTATCAAAAACTCTCGTCAACTTGACAATGCGATTACTGGCAATTCTGTGCTGCCTGATAACAAAAATGTTCCATTATTTTCTGATCAAAATATTGGGAATTTGCTGCATGTGAAGGGTTTTCAAGAAGGTCGAAAAATCAGGAACAGGAATGCGAAGGAGGTTTCGCTAACAGCTGAAAATGAGCAGAGCGATAACGTTCTAAGCATACTGGACAAGATTGATGCAGCCAAACATGGTAGACGATCAAAGTCCAAAAATAGTCGACAATCAAATCTTTCCATGTTGCTGGAGAAAATTGACGAGGCGACTGATGGAAAAGATGACAAAGTGTCAGGTGATCCTACTGTGAAATCAAAAAACAATCCTAGCGTTGAGGCCCCAGATGGTTTGTTATCCCAAAAGACAGAGCATGAGAATAAACTTAGGTTAAGGTACATTTCTAACGTTGCATGTCCAATTCATGATGGACACAATTTTTACGAGGATCACGAGTATGATGGTCCTCGTCAACATTCCAGTTTAATTGTGAATTTGAGTATTGAAAATTTGCGGCTTTATTACCGATCATTTGTGTTTGGTATGCCTACAAAGGAAGGAATGGAGGGCCAGTCATGGAGGCCACGTATTTTAGTGTTCAAATCAGACAAAGATGTGGGCATGAATATTCGCCAGGAAAAAGGAATGGAAGGGAAGTTGGAAAATTTTGCAGACATATATGACGTCCAAGTGATTTTTTGTGGGAGAGAAGCTCTGATTCGGCAAAGTCCTAAGGTAACTATATCGAAGGATGTAGGTGGGAACAACGATCCAGCTCGAATCGGTTTAATTTCTGAAGCAAGGAAAACTTTAATTTGTTTTTCAGATGAAGCTCTCTACTTCATTCCTAATGAATTTGTCGACGAAATGCAACGGGCCGATGTGATGAATCGGAAAGACCGAGACAGACCGTTTCCATCACCGATGAATTCCAGTCTATCGTTTAAAGACGGAAGTTGGCCACATGCAATTGCAAGGCATCCATTCGACTTCTTGAATACCGTGTCAATTGGCTTTCAGTTTCAGCGGTTGGTTTTGAATTTTGTAGTTCCAGCATCTACACATGATGATGACTCCGGAGGAAGTTTTACATATGTCATTCTCATGTCTAATAAACGCCAGACGCTCTCATTATTTCGCGTTTTACAGACTCGTGCAAGGGAATCAGTCGGAGTTCCAATGAGTTACGGATCAATATCAGACGGCTTTACTATTGAGAATGACGACCAAAACTTCTTAGAGGCTCTTGCAGGTGCAATAGAGCCATTATCATTAGGAGCACTGCTTCACTATCAACTTCTTGAGCAATACTGGCGAAAGACGTCCGACGCCAAAGCTGAAACAATTCGTCGAGCTTTTGTTGTTACAGATGAATTCATATTTTTGTTGGATGAGTTTTACTGTGCTGATGGTTCAAGTATTAAGGATCCTGGTTCGTCATGGAACAAGAAAGTCGATAAGGATGGTTCTGTTCAATTGCAGTTGATAGACAGCTCCTCTCTAAAGAACGTTGCAGATGTTGTTGCCTCGGATGCTGATCCTAGACGTATAAAAATAATAGTCAAGAGTAGCAGTCGGATGCTAGCAAGTAGACGGACATGGAGGCTTGTTTGTAATGACCGTGATTGTGCCGAATTGCTGGTTGAAAACGTAAGGAGGGCCATGCATTCGTAATTGAACTTTTTTCTATGCATATGATCAATCTACAACTGCATACTTGAAATTGATCAATTTTTATTTGCGTAATTTGCTTGTCAATATTAAAATGAAAGCTTTACGAAGAAATTGCATTGTTCTTTGCTCAATGATTTTTCATGCAAAACATTTACAATGACTCAATACAAAAATACTAGTAAATGTTAACTTTTCTGTGTTCATAATCACTTGCCTGAGTAACGAAGACATAAAAGCACCTAAATTGTACCGCAATTTCATACAATTACTCGTATATTCATGTGACATTTTACTCTATAGACGAGATACGCACTGAATGTAATTAAAGTGCTCAAAGTTAAGTTAAAGTACTGGCTATTCTGATCCTTCTGTCCTAATAAGTTCAATATTCTCAGGATTCATTAGAAGCTTTTGAACCCTTTCAACAAATTTACGACATGCCATGATTCCACAAGCCGGACTATCAATTGAAATTGAAAATGTCAGGCTTGGTCGTGTGCTACGCTTACCACTGTCCCCATTTTCTCTCGTCCTAGCTAATCGAACTCCTCCTATGACAACGACCACTGAAGGCATTCCAGGTTCACGCGAAGGCTGAACGTCAATGTCAATCTCCTTCCCGGTAGTATCTGGAGCAGTTATTATCACACATGAGCCAAACTTTCTGCCACGCAACAAGTACGATGACGAGTCTTGAATATCGAAAACCTCAGAAATATAATCAAGCGGGCCCAAAATCAAGCTAGGAATGAGCGAGGACGATCGCTTACTAAGTGAAGAGTTTTGCACTTTATTTGAAATTTCATCGGCAACTTGCCTCAGGCTAAGACTTCGGACATCTGAAATTTTTACTGTGTCATGTGCTGCACCACTGGTACTCACTGAAACGTCGATAAGCTTATTTGGAAAGAAACCCTTAACACCTAGGAGAGGAATGTCAACACGACGTGCATTCAGTGATGGCATCTCTGACAGAGCCTTCGCAACCGCCTTAATGGTAACATGAGTCACCGAAATATCGTGTCTACCTTCCATAGAAGATGACTCTCCCGGGGTTCTATTTAATCTCTTCTTTTCAGAAACGTAATGCAATATTCTTTTCAGGTCAATACTAAACCGACTGGTGACAGGACCAGTCCCCAAATGACGGTGGGTGTGCATATTGACTTTGACGCAAGAACTTGTATGATATACAGGTGTTCCAAGGGCATACAATATTGCAGACCGGATAGAATAAACCAACGTGATCAGAAAGCAGATCTCCCAGTGCCAAATATGCTGTTCACTGCTCTTCTTCAACTCCAAAATAGAGAAAGGAAGAAAGAAAACAAGTGAAAGTGAGAAAAATTTCAAGATCCTATTGAACGACTTGTGAGTATGCGATGTCGTCTTCTGGAAATAAAATGCATTTTTCGAGAAGCAAATGATGCTGCAGGTGCCAATTGCCAGTGAGCGCATAAGGGTTGTTATTGAAATTGATGACAAACGTCTGACAACACCAGAAAGCAGCCAAACGGAAAGAGGAGTCAAAATGATCGAAGCCACCAAAATCATGACACCTGCTATGTTTTGTATCAACTTCTCTTTACTAGTATCGACCGACCTCTCATCTTGCAGCATTACTTCATCCAAGTTTTCTAATTGTGAATCTGTTTTCTCAGCTTGGTGATCCACAAGGACATTATCATTGACTACATCGAACTTCTTCGGTATGTACGACAACACGTCTTCGATAAGGATCGAATCGCTTATTTCGCCAGTCATTAGTCTCTCTTCGTCATCAAATGCCTCTGTTGATTCAAAACGTGCGTCAAGATAACGAGCTACCTTGGAAGGAAACAATGCAGATCCCTGATCCATCTTCTGCGTCACAACGTTAGGGACGATTCCCTTCACATTGATTGCTGAAATTCGTTGAAAATTGCAAGACCTACAAATGCCGTCATCATCATATATTGGAGTTAAAAGGTATCCCGATAAATGAATATCACCGCGTATTGCATCAGTCCTTAGCGGGCAAAGTTGCTCGTCTTCGTGATTAATAGCAACAATAACAATAGCGTTATTTCGTTCAGGTAAAATCCGCCAGTGTGCCAAATAACAAAAGTCACGTGCAGTTGCCGGCCAGGTTCCAACATATCTCAAATAATCGATAAAAGTATGATTATTCACCTCTTTCAAGCGTGCTGCACAGTGCAAATGTTTTTCGTACACTTTCTTTTTGTTCAAATCAAGTATTGCATCAAAGATAAGCTTTGGATGATATGATACTACCGCATCTCCTCGCATAATATTGGAATCTGGCATCGCACGCTGTACTACTTTCACTCCTCTTTTCACGAATATCTTTGCCTGAGGATTTTCGTCATCAGTCCAACTCTCTAGCGGTTCGTCGCACATTTGCAAAAACTTATCAATCGTGTTTCCAAGTTTCGTTACGAGATCCGCGTCGAGGTTCTCGAACACAGCTGGATTTGGTGGGGCATGCTGTAGTTGACTATCTCTCGACAATGACGCCGCAATAGCTTTAACTTTAGTTTTCACAATATCATCAACGACTTCGGTGCCAACCTCGCTAACTGAAGTAACATTCGCTTCCGTGGTTTTTTCACTGACGTCCTCTGCAACCTTCTTCCCTTCGCTTTCAGAAGTAGCTGGTGCTTCCGATGCTTCATTCGGGTTAGTTACAGCGATACCTTCTACTGCTGCGGCTGCTAATGATGGAACTGCTTCAGTCGTCGCTGCTAATGAAGGAACTGCTTCAGTCGTCACTGCTGATACCGGAACTTCTTCTTCTTTTTCTTCCACAACTGCCGTTGCAACTGTCGACTGGACATTTTCCACAGACGCTTCCATCAATGTTACCGATGAAACTTCTGCAGCTGCAGGAACCGCGGCAGCATTGGACGTCGTCTTCAAAATCTCCTCTTCCACCACCTCATCCTTCTCAACCACAACTTCTTTTACATCCGAAACATTACCACTCGACTTGAACATAAGAGCTTGCATCCACCTAACACGATCTTCCTTCGACGTGGCAGCCAAATAAATCTTCCTCGTAGCATCACCCGTAGCATCGAGATAATACAACTCAAACGCATACATAACCTTCCCCGAAGACGGTTCCATAATCACCCCGTCCTTCACACTACTGCCACTACCATCCCCAGATACACAGTGCGAACTCCCCTCCGCACCCCACACAACACACTTCTGTATGCTCCCCTCGGGCAACAACACGACACCCCTCGGCACCGTCTCGGGGGATTTGTACGTCATAGAATCATCCTTCAATGGGATGTAATAGGTGAGGCATTTCGTCTTGTTGTTGTTGTTGTTGTAGTTGTTGCTGGCATCATCGGTTTCCTCCTCTAACATGAAATAACGGGTCCTCCAACGCTTTACGTACTCACTGCGTTTGTACAGCAGACCAGTCGTGGTTTTCTTCATCTTCTAACCCTTTCTTTCTCTCTCTTCTTGTGGATGCTTGTGGATTGGTATGTGTGAATGTATATACGAGAGGTGATGCAATGGGTATGTTATATGTATACTGTAATAGATTTGTGATGACACGTTTCTACTCAAGTGAGCGAGACAAGAGGCAAGTGATAGAGAGAGAGAGAGAGAGAGAGAGAGTGAGTGAGTGTCTGTGTGTGCACAGAGTCTAAATCTTTCTTGAGAGAGAGATGACAAGAAAGAGAGAGTGTGTAGTGAGTATATATACGAATATGTTTGTCGCAGGTCGCAGGATCAGGATGCTTGGGTCT
>Ga0209092_10004902_pt1 | contig 10955 bp, 6 predicted proteins | sample FraStrMetagenome_FD_187446 | JGI IMG/M metagenome (GOLD analysis project Ga0209092, IMG submission 187446) | Marine eukaryotic phytoplankton communities from Arctic Ocean - Fram Strait ARC3M Metagenome (SPAdes) (version 2) | ecosystem: Environmental > Aquatic > Marine > Oceanic | place: Fram... | reverse complement strand
AAAAAAAATTTTTCAAAAAAAAAAAAAAAAAAAAAAATCTCTCGTACGTAGAAAACAGTAAACTTTTATTTAGATTTTTGGACTGACTTTCCAGAATAAATAATTTTGTCGCAGAAGGTAAGTTCATAGTCATACTTGTTTGGTGGTACCGTAGGCTAAGTTACATATTTTACGTGTGATACTTATCTTCGCGCTGAGCCGGACCCTCGCAGGTACCTTTCAATATAAAAATGAGAAAGAATTATTCTATGTAGTTGCAAGGCAGCGCGCGCCAAAATGTAAATCAATTCTGGCGGAAGGTAACAGAATTTGTACAGAAGAGATATACGAAGCTACTCCAAAGGATAAGATAGTTCAAAATTCGATTCGCGGCAATCTGGAGTAAAAAGGGAAAGTGAAGTCTGCACATCAAATCTGTGGGACTTAAATTGGTGGCATAAAGTAACTCTATCAATCACAAACAGCAGACACAACAGAATCATAGATTCATTTTCACCTCTCAATTATAACATCAATACAAAATGACGAACTCCTATGATCATCCATGTGAAAAAAAGATTAACCTCCCAGACGTAGTTATATCTCAAATTGTTCACCTTGCGCAAAATCCCTACAACAGCAATCCCAAACCATATGAGACTAGTAACATTGTGCCGGATGATAAAATCCAAATGGACAAACTAGCGCAAGAGTTTCTATTCGAAATAACGAATTATTATGTGACTTACATGCAACATAGGGGTGCAATGACACCACAAGTTGGTGACATTTACTTAGCATTGGAACATTTTGCAAAAATATACTCAAAAAAGCCAGTTCTATTTGTACAGACAACAAACGTGGATGGGGCTGTGAGCGACAGTGATAGTAGCGTTGACGAAGAAAGTACTTTTGACGAAATTGATGAGGACGATGACCTGGAAGAAAAAGAATCTGATGACATTGAAGATTCACTGGAAGGAGTATACTGTCGTGATTCATACAAGTACAGCAGAAAAGAACTGGAGATATTTGAGGCGGTATTCCCATCCATTATGAGTCTCAACCACGACAAAGTTTTTGATTTGAATGATGAAGACTTCCAAGAACTTTTATCTACACCTATGCGGTTTTATAATTGTCAGCTTGATATGCCAGAGTCTACCATTCGATTCCTGAAACCAGCTTTTTATGCGTTCCTAGTCAAAAGTTTCAGGGATTTGACGATTCAAAATCTTTTGAGTACTAAAGATTATCACCAACCCAACACTCCCGATGAGTCCAATTCCAGAAAACGATCTTACCACGAGATAACACCAAATAAGCCGTTTCATGTACTTCTTTCTAGAACGTAGCCGCTCTATAGGTTCCAAGAGCTGAGTGATATCGTTTATCATATGTTCTCTTTGGTTCGATTCAAGTATACTTCATTAATATTCATACATTTATCGATATTGCACATAATTTGGAGCATAAGATTACATGCTATATTCGAAACCTTTGCAATGTAATAAATTTTATGTTATCGATTTCACAAAAGTAAAAGCACTTATGTTTCGTTTCTTGTTGTTGCACGCCAGCAGTTTGTTTTGTTGGGAATACAAATTACGAAAAAAATGCCAAAAATCAAGTTTCTCAATAGATAGGAAATGAGAAAGACACATCATCCAAAAGCAGTAGGTTTCAACGCACGTAAGTACAAGAAATATTGGTTTCGCCACGTTGGAGACTTTTTTCATCCAACATCAAATCTTTTTCACTGCGAAAGAACAACCAACAATTTGAGAGAGTGAACAACATCCTTCGAGACAATTCTCAGGGCAAACGTTGCAAATACTTCTTTGTCAACATGCTCCATTATTTTGCCATCTTGTATGGTATCCTATTGCAATTTTCAAAAGTAAACTCCTTTCATCAATTCACGAAACATAGCAACGTACCAAAAAGTGTATCGACAGGCAATGCTTTTACTACAAGGAAGGGTGGAACAGAAAATAGAATAAATTCATTTCATGTAGTCAATCCACGATCCACTTTGCCAGGATCTTACCTTGGTGCCATCAGCGTGGAAAACAACGCATCGGAAGAAAATAGGAATAACGATTTGAATGGGAATTTCCAAAATCCTCTTGTAAGAGCTACTTATATTGCTTCTGTATTATTGCTCCAAACAGCCCTGCCTCTTCTCATATCGGCGATTCAAACAAAAGCATGGAAAACCCCCACAAAAGCAAACAATGTTAGCAGTGAGAACATATCCTATAATGGAGATGATTTGTCAAGATTGGATCTATTTTGGTCGTACCAAGCTAGCATTGCATCCAACGAGCTCGTGACAAACTCCGACTTGGTGGCAAAATCACTTGAAAATCTGGGTCCTACGTTTGTCAAATTTGGACAAGCGGCAGCGTCAAGAGGAGATTTAATTTCGGTGCCACTCGCAACGTCACTTTCCACATTGCAAGATCGCATGCAACCATTTGATTCCAATATTGCAAAACGAATGATTCAATCAGATTTATCCAAGAAAGTATCCCACGATGGAACAAAGCTATCTGAAACGAAAATCATTTCTCTGATTGAATCATTATCAGATGTACCTGTTGCTGCCGCATCCGTAGGACAAGTTTATAAGGGCTACATCGAAGGTTATGGTGATGTCGCAGTAAAAGTGCAACGTCCTGGTTTGAAGGAATTAGTTGAATCGGATGCTAAAGTTCTACGTTCCGTTGCTACTTTTTTAGAATCTATTCCAGCATTACCTTCCTTTTCATCCTCCGCGTCAGAAAACGATGACGAAAACGTAGCACATGTTGGACAACAAAAGCTCATTGCCACCGAATTAGTAGAAGGTGTCAACGAATTCATGTCAAGGGTAAAGGAAGAATTAGATTATCGCCGAGAAGCAGATAATGCGAAGCGCTTTGCCAATTTATATTCTATCAACGGCGGATCCGAAATTGAGAGTTTACCCAGTGGTACAGGGGTAATAGTTCCAGAGATATACACAGACTTTTGCACTGAAAATGTTTTGATAATGGAGTGGATAGATGGGTCTAAAATTGTGGAAGACAAACGTCCTAATGGTCAGATTGGTTTCCACGGGAATCCTGTATTGGAGGAAGAGGATTTCAAGAGGAAAAAGGAGAATTTAGCTTTGATTGAATTAGGTATTCAGTGTACCATTAGTCAATTGTTAGAAACAGGTGTCATGCATGCTGATCCACATGGGGGTAATCTTCTTCGTGTAGAAGTTCCTAGTCATGATATTGAGAATCGCAAATTTGAAAAGGAAGGATTGAAGAATGCCAAATTACCAGGTTTAGCATATCTCGATTTCGGATTATTGGCGGAAGTTCCTGAGAAAGTGCGTGATGGGTTAGTGTGTGCGGTTGCGCAGCTTGTATTTGCTCGAGACGTCGAAGCCGTAGCTTCCTTATTCGGTGAATTAATGCTTTTACCAGAACATGTTTTGTCAGACCCAGTAGAACGACAGGCTCTCAATGCTGCTCTCTTAACAACCATCGATGAAGTTCTCGTTATTCCAGATACGTCCAAATCTTCCACTGCTGATTCCATCCCAGTATTACAATTCTCCAAACTCATTAATGCCTTGACACGTCTTGTACCTCGATTTGAATTTCAATTACCTCCTTATTTTTTAAACAATGCAAGGGCATTAGGGACACTCGAGGGCATGGCTCGATCTATTGATCCTGAATTTAATGTCTTGAGAGTTTTATATCCATATGCACTCAATCGTTTGTTACGAAATCCAAGTTCTTCCCTAGTAGTGTTTCGAACACTGCAACGGCTGGTGACTAAATCCACTATTGTTACCACCAAACATTCAAAGAAAGATGAATTGGTGGAAAAACAATACCTTATTACAGATAAAGAAAAGATATCAAAATTACTTAACGATGCCTCTGTTTTGTCGGGAATGTCACGCCGTCAATTGATTTGGGATGTTTTGAAAACCTACAAAGGTCGAAACTTGATAAAACGAATACTCATGACCGATGTAAAGATGAGATTCAAACTACGATTGAAGAGACTGAATATCAAAAGACAAAGTAGAAAAAATTCACCGTCCAGATTTCTCAAACTTTGAAGAGACTCCCTAATTTTAAAGAAACTTGATTAGAAAAAAAGTAATGACCTAAAAATTATGCTCTGTGCCATTATTTTGTTTACAATTTACTTCCAAAAAGAAGACAATGTTCTCATCCCCTCACTACCAGAATTGTCTTGGAGAAATTTAGCTTTCTTTTGAGCACACTCCAGTTTCTTTCCTTCCTCTAATTTCCTCTTCTTCTCCGCAGTAATCTCTTTCATCAAGTCTTTAATATCCTCTCTCAAAAAGAAATAACGATCTTTAACACCACAAACTTCGTTCACATCTTCTGGTTGAAGCTTACTTCGGCGTTGCATTTTCGCAATTTGAAGAGTATCATTTCCTAATTTTTGAGTGAAAAGCTCTGCACATTTAGTAATAAGATGCAGAGATTCACGTGAAACGCCCTTTACTTCGGGGTCTAGTTTCATAATTTTACGGATTCGGGCTACTGGAAGTGTGAACAATGCAGTCGAGTTCGATTTGACAGTAGAATTATTTGATTCTGACCCATCCACACGTAATTTTCGTTCTTGTTCATACAGTAACTTTTCTTCAATCGCCATCTTTTTGTATTTTTCTTTGGCTTCTGAAGATAATTGGGACCATAGTTTTCCAGTTGCACGTGCAATGACAGCAACTCCTGCACCTTTATGAAGTTCTAAAAGTTCAGGACGTTTTTCAGATGCAAATATAAAATAAGCCGTGCGTGCTCGTTTCAGGGGCATTATCCGTTGTTTCACTGCCGTGGTGTGATTATCAGGAGAATTTGAAGGTTGTTCTACTTCAGATGAGTTTTTTTCATTGGAAGTGCTTGTCTCTTTTGAAGTTTCACTTTTTGCACTTTCGCTCGTTCCAATTTTGCCACTTTCTTCGGTTGAATCTTTCTTATTATTTCCTTCAGGTTTTCCATGGAATGTTTTATCCTGTGAATCGATATTGTTGGAAGAATGTTCAGATGATGTTTCAATTTCTACTTTCTTTGGCTCGATTTGTAGCGAATCACTTATTTCGGTTTTGTTATTTAGTTGCTCTGCTGTTATTTCTGAAGTTTTCAAATCAGATTTGTTTGTGTCCGGCTCATTTTCTTTTGAACTGACTTCATTAGAATGAGGCGAATCTATTGATTGTAAATGATCTTTTTCTGGAATTGCTGAATTATTGATTATGCTTTCCTCATTCATGGTGATAGTCCCTTGAATCTTTGAGACGAGTTGAAATATAACACTCCATAAAAGAGGCGCACTTTCTAGAATACCTTTCTCTCTACGTAATGTAGACATTTCATGTATTTTTGTGCTGCAACCTAGCGTAGGAAGAAAAATAATTTCACTTAAAATGGCGCGAAAATGAGGTGACTTCTAGTAAGTATTCATAGATTCACATCGTGTAAGGGAAAAGCAAACAAGTGAAGGTGGACTTTCTGTCTCTAGAGTGAGGGTGTGGAAATATTTCTTTTAAATTTTGTTTAATACTTTAAATGATTAGTTCATAACAAAAAGTAATGATACAAAGCGGGAAACAATCAATAACACGACATTATGATCCTTTTCATTAGTTTATCATCAAAGAATATAGACAATGCAATTAATTACGATTTCAGGATACCCAAAAAATATTGAAGAGCTGTAGAGACAGTTTTTCTAGCACATGTATGCTCATTCATTTGGCTATGGATAAAGAATGACAATTCAATTTTGAAGATATTTTTCTTCTTGATTTCAGGATACTCAAGAATTATGAAATTGCAGATTTTTTTCTTCTCGTTGGATTCCAAAGTAGAAAGCGGGCCGTGGGAACTTTGAAAAAGACCGATTTTTTAGAATAATGACTCTTTTGAGTCCCTGTTAGGACTAGCTCGGATCAGAAAAATATTTAAGAAACCATTTTCTTCAACATCAATTTTGTCATCTGTGCTTTGATGAACATACCATAATATACAGGAGAGGACAGCAGACACCAATCCATACATCCCTCGTAGCAATCTAAAGAGATATTTATTTTATCATTAAGAAAGAAGTAAAGTGCGATGGCTATTGAAATAGTTTCGTGTATGTAACTGAAATCTATAATCTTTGTAAAATTATCTAAGTTCATGTAAATATTCTGTAATCTCAGCTGTTGGTCATGTTTTAAAGAATTTATATTTTTGCTGCTACAAATTCATTGCACACACAAAATACATATTTGTGATAAGATGATGTTGTCAATATACTGTTTGTTGTTCTTTACTTGTTGCGTTATCAAAGCCGCGGTGGCGAAGGATTGCCATGACAATATTCACAATTTTAATTACAAAGAAACTGAGCTATTATTGAAAGCCAAAGCAGAGATGATGAAGACTTACAAGAACCTTTGTCAAGAAAATCAATCCTGTACATATGACATGACTCCCGAAACTAGAACCTTCTTCGAAAAATTCGACTTTGATTCACCAATGCATGAACACAAAAGTCTCCTAAAATCAAATGTTTTTGCCGATTTTTCACTATTTGAAAGTGATGGATCATACAAAGACTTTGAGAATTGTTGCTATATGGTGCGGGGAAAGTTTTCGACCGTATCAGTGAAGACATCTTTGAAAGGAAATGCCCTAGGATCATTCAATACAAATGTAAACGTTGACATACGAGACATACCTCTTTGTTTGATCAATACCTGCAATGATAAGAATCTTGAACAAGAAGCTCTTTCTGCAGCAAAGCGAGCGCTAATTGATCTGGCTACACCGCAAAGGAGTAAAATTGAACCGCAACTGAATATAATCAAAAACATGGATATTCCTACAGCATGTAATTTTTTCGGCTTTGATACATGCACTTTCGAACTCACTCTAAAGAAGGATTTTTATTCCGCCTCTGATAAAAGAGTTGAAAAACGTGGGGAAGAGGAAGTTAAAGAACCGACCAGTAAAGGTATTCACATAGGAAGAGTGAAATCAATACATGAGCTCAAGTCAACCGCTCTCAGCAGTAGTGCAACGATAAAAGCATCCTCGACGCTAATCTTATATGCTTTAATAAACTTTTTTGTCATAATATGAGAAGCACTTGCTTGATACAGATAAAAGAAAATAACATAACAGATGGAGTAAATAGGTCGACAACAAAAATAATGTTTTTCGTTCTTACTTGAAGATCTGGAAGTCTTCAACTAAATTGGATGAGTCATTCTCTGAAACCCGTTCTTACATCACAAGAATATCGTCTTGATGTCGTGCACATGTCATCTGCCCGATTTATATTAAGTTCTTGATGATAATTGTTTCACCACATCGAAGAAGGACCAAATGGTATTGAATATCCAAATTTTATGTTAATGCTCCGTTTGTGTACATTTTCTTTAAAATGGGTTCTTTGAAAAGCTCCATGGAGATATATATTGAAGTACAAAATTCAAGCTACTGACCTGAGAACTGCAGAATGAGACTTCCTGAGTAATTTCGTATTGTATGATTGTGAAAAGAATAAAGAAATAATTTAAAGAAGCATAAATATGCCCTGCTCTGGAAAGATAATAGTTTTGATTTCGTAACGAATAGGGTCTCTTCATGAAGGCTGCAACATTATGTTTTTTTTGTATGAAGTAAAATGTGACAAATCTCAATGATGGTGAATCCTGCTTTAGATTTGAATGAACAAATATATTGCTTGCCTATTTCTTCACACGTAAAATGGGGGATTTACAAACGAAGAATACTGATTTACACTACACTTATTGAAAACATCATGACAAGCTTTATTTAAATGATTACATGCTTAATTGGAAAGTGCTTTGAGTAAGGAAGTAACATGAATACCCCAATAGAATATAATCTCTGACATTGATCAAAGAGGATGGTAGCGACATGAAATTTGCGTCAGAAATTAAAGAAGTAAAATCCAATCCACATGCAGGAATGGGATTAGAAGACTGTGACCAGGAATGATGCTAGGCCAGTTAGAAAAGCAATGGAATGAGCGACTTTTCTAACAGATGAAGAGGAGGGTGTACTTTTCTTTATCAATACAGGACTCTGAGGTGCTCCTGAACAATCAATATTTTCAATCACGAACTTGCATTCAGTTATACCCAATCCATCACAAATTTGTTTCAGAGTCAATGTTTGAACTAAAGCAGCTTGCTTTTCATCAAGATCATCCACCTGAGTAATGATGGCTTTCTTCACAACAGCTTCCGCGACAGTCTCTAAATCTACACCATCGCATGCATCAGTCATACAGAATGGCATATGATGTGTATCAAAATCAAGGTCAATTTCCACCAAATCAATGGCGGCACCTTTGAAGTCGGTATCGACATCTACCCTGCATACTTTACCTCCTACCATTTCACATGTATCGACATATGCCTTCCAAGTAGGGTGATCTTCAAATCCGACGAATTCAGCATCAACATCTGCTATGATAGGAACCTCAGGCACTGTTGGGTTATTGTTATACTGAGTGGAAGAAAGATAATCCATAGTTTGTGGGTCCATATTCGTAATACATAATTCGTCATCATGGCAAGTTTCATTATAATCTTGTGCTAGTCGTACTGTAGCGAGCGCAAGGATTCCAGCCTTGTCCATGTACAAAGCTTCCACCTCTGCTTCACATGCTTCAAGATCTGCCCTTGCAAAAGATAGTTGGGCCAAGAAGGCTGCGCCAAATATGATTTTCTTCATTCCATACATTTTGAATAGTTGGAGATGGTTTTTCTAATGATAATGTGACGCGGTGAGTCTCCAGACGATTTGGGATAATGGTTTTTCAGTTCAAACAAGACTATGGCTGTCGTTTCGTATTTCAAGATAATGTGTTGCCAATGGAAAACTGCAAAAATGCTGGTGAAAGATTTAATCAGCTATATACTACTCTCTACGAGCGTAGAATCTACTCGAATATATGAAGGTATTTATTGCATTGTTTGAATCTGTTCCTGTAGGAATTCTATTTAGATGATGCTACGAATAGAATACTAAAGAGGGACTTAAAATACATAGATTAATTCTGCGTAAGGTAATGAATAGTGGGATTGATTAGAATATTCATTCGCGCGTAGAGCTCAGAATAGAATCTCTGTTGAAAAGGTATATTTTGATCTAAAAATGAACACATCATTATGGTCATGGAAGTTTTTCATTCTTCCGAAATCTCGTGACGGTATTATAACTTCTGCTTCCAATAATAACGCGTGTCACAAGGACTTGATTTGTTTATCGTGGCATACAAGATCAAATGTCATAAATGGAAGAATAAAGGTCTTCTTGTATTGGATGGATTATACAAAAACACTGTCATTACATTCCAGCGGATAATATATGATTTGTTATATTTTAATCATCGAAACAAATAGGAGACAACACAAAATGAAACTCTGTAAAAATAATGAATGAAAAGTCAGGACTCTGAAGTTATCAAAGAATTCCAGGAATTTGCACTATAGTTTTCACCTCAATAATATGTTGTTTGGAATGTTATTATTCTAAGCCTTCGTTAACCTCTTCAGTCAACAAGAACACTATTAAGATTCATCTTGGTTGGATTTCATGCTCAACAAACCATTGATTGCCATGTATCCATATGGAATTGCCACTAGCAATGGAAAGACTTGACTTAGAATGCCCCCCAAACCAAGTTGAATACTTCCGGCATCAAGACCAGTTTGAGCAGCTTGGACTACATTCAGCTGCCTGAAAAATGACACAAAAAATAGAATGGAGATTCCAGCATTTAAAATAACTCCGGGCAACACAGCATCGCTAGGTAGCTTTATTTGCTTCGCCTCATTCAATCTTGTATCCACTTCGCTCCTTAATTCATCATCTAATTCCTCTTTCGGTTGAAACTCTAAGGCAACTCCGTTCATACAGTATCTCATTCCAGTTGGTTGAGGCCCATCATTGAATACGTGGCCTAAATGACCATCACAAGTTGCACATCGGCATTCCGTTCGTGGAACAAGAAGGGCGTAATCACTCACTAACTTGATGGCATTTTCATCCAAAGGATTATAGAAGGAAGGCCATCCGGAACCAGATTCAAATTTTGTGGCCGTTACGAACAGAGGAGATTTACAAGCAACACATTTGAAGACACCATCTTCTTTCACACTATTGAGAGGTGAGGTCCATGGAGGTTCTGTCCCATCTTGACGAAGTACTTGAAAGGCTTCCGGTGACAATATTTCCTTCCAATTTGGTTCTTCCTTCGTCTCTGAGAGAAAGAGCTTTGATGTTGGGTTTCTCAACTTGATAGACTTGAAATCTGTTTTCACATGATGGTTTGGGTTGAGAAAGGCATGCGTAGCGATAACATTCCCAAAAATGCAGAGTAGAATGTGCTTGTGCCTATTCATCTTCTTCCTGTTAAGCAAGTAAAGTATAGCTTTTATTCTTCATGGAATCCTTCTCGTTCCCTTTCATGCCTTTGTATCCTCACTGTCATCATGATGACGTATGCAGATTGTTGACTATTTTTAGATTTTGTTATTTTATGTGACATATTCATATACATGTATATACTATATATACAGCTGTAAGAAGAGGAATCCTATTATTGATTGTTATAAAAACCACCACGAGAAAAAATCCAAATAAATGGAACGAAGAAGGTTTTGATCATGGTTATATGGAGGAAATTTCTTTGATCGTTTAGGAAATTCGTTCACGACGGTTTCCTACCAGTCATAATTAAAAAATTTAGATTCATGTTGTAATTACGGATACATATGAAACCACTTAATCTTCGGAGCCTATCAAATTTTTCTATGATTCTCTGAATCTGATGGGTTCTTCTATATTTTATTGGAGTGCAATCATAATTCGACTTCGCCACTTCTAAATAATGAATGCACATTTAACATTTAGGTATTT
>Ga0209092_10004900_pt1 | contig 10957 bp, 7 predicted proteins | sample FraStrMetagenome_FD_187446 | JGI IMG/M metagenome (GOLD analysis project Ga0209092, IMG submission 187446) | Marine eukaryotic phytoplankton communities from Arctic Ocean - Fram Strait ARC3M Metagenome (SPAdes) (version 2) | ecosystem: Environmental > Aquatic > Marine > Oceanic | place: Fram... | reverse complement strand
GGGTTCGAATCCACATTCACCCCGAACGCGCACAGCCGCTGCCCACACACGTGCACCACACGCACAGTCGCAAAATACCCGGCGACATCTTGAGTACTCGTACAGTACGACCGGTAAAAACACTATATCGGGTGCGGGGTAGTGTCAAGGACCAGACGTGGCCTTGGTTGTTCACTTTTGTTGATAAGTTCGTTATCAACTCGATAAGTTCGTTATCAACTCGGCGAGTTGATAACGAACTTATCAACACGAGGTCCTCAGATAATTACTATTTTAGTTCCTAAGAGTTAAAGGCAACACGCGGCGAAATCAAATTGTACACCGACCGATAACATTTTCACAACTACACCGACATGTATCTTAAAAGCGTAAATAAATCACTGAACCAAACACCCAAACATCAATCTCATAATCCAAAAGAATGGTGATGGCAGCCCACCAAACGCGGCCAATGGCAGCATCTGACTTAGAGGCCCTTCGTGCGGTACATAAAGAGGCCAAGGAAAACCTAGCTGCTAAGCAAACTGAACTGCATCTTGTCGTTGCTTCTCGTTACAAAGAACTCGTGAGCTATGTTGGACATAATTCAAACAACCCTAACAATAACAACGGTAACACGCAGGGCACGTACGGTGAATTATGTTCCATGCACACCTATTCGAAGTATTTACTGGGTATGCTGGATGATGCTTCGGTGAAGAAAGCAAACGAGGGAGAAAAAAGTATTGAGCAATTATTGAAGGAAACTATGTTGTCAGATCGTGGTAACAACAAGCATCGTTTTGGTGAGAGTCGTCATAGCTATGGTGGCGAGGAGAAGGAAATAGAGATTAGGGGTGAAGAGCTTGAAGACAATATGAATGGTGGAATGATGATTAAGGAATATTCTCTGGCGCGGTATCGTCATGAATTGTCTGGGATGCCTCGAAAAATACATCAGCAATTATGTTGTCATGTGGATGTATCTGCTACTTCATCGCCATTGAAAGCTGCGAAGTTTTTAATCGATGCCTTCTTGTTAATCGATGCATTGAACAGTCACGAAGGAAAAGATGGGGTCGTATTGTTTCCTCTTGCAAGGATATTTACATCACAGTATTATCCCAGAGAGCGAGTACGATTAGGCGAGGAAAGGGTTGGTGGAAAGTTTACCTATCAAGTTAGAATGGTTTATAGCCATCTTGCTTGCTTGCCAAAGCGTGTAGTTGATTTGTCGCGTGATATACTGCTGAAAGAGGACTGCGCAGCCGGAGAGTATTCGGGTGCGTTAGCAGCTCTAGTCTTGATGGATGTCGATCTTGCACATAGTAGTAATAGCTTGGCAAATCGATTGCTAGATTTATATTTTGGCCGTAAAGCGAAGATGATAACGAAAATGTTGAATAACGAAAATGAAGTGAAAGAGCAAGCAGAAGCCGAGATGTACCTAACAAAATTAGTGAATATGGTACAGGATTTAATTTTGCACACTTTCTATATCTTCTGTTGTGACAGAAGTGAAGCGAATTTGGGCAAACTTTTCCTGCAATTCCCGTGCATTAAATACGAAGTGAAACAAGCTTCTGTAAAAGATAGACTTTCTCGCTTTTTAACAACGTACTTACCTCTCATCAAAAATAAGTTAAAAGATGTTTTGAAGCATCTGAGTGGTGGTGCAGGTTCTTTGGGTTACACACGAGAGGTCAGTATTTTTGATTCATAAATATTGTTTGGTTTCATACTTTTATCTCATCGTCTACTACTCTTTTGTAGGCATTGTACAATCTTACTACCAGCATTGATTCTGCAGAAGAATGGACACGGGCGTGCTCTTCGATGATTGACTCGTCGACTTTAAGCGTCTTGACTGGTGGTAGCTCAACGACTAATTTAACACTGTGGCACACTTTGTTCCGTACAACTTTTGATCAACTCGTACACAATCTTTTAGAGTTTTCTCACGAGTCACTTATATCAAAAATTACTAGAGTTCTTAAAAAAATATGTTCAACTGCGCCAAACTTTGAGAGTTTGAAGGCCCAAGATGTAAATATGAATGCTCTTAGGCTCGTAGGATATTTCGAAGAGTTGTTAGTGAATCTCGAGAAAGAAAGTATGAATTTAGTTCATCAAGAGTGCGTTGAAGATAGCAGCGTCAGGTAAGTTGTGTATGGAAGAATTGTTTCTTATAATATGCTTACACTCTAACTGTCACTTAAATAGCTTGAGAGGTAGTTTGCACATTCAAGTATGCAGTTTGATGGCAAAATTTATATGTATTATGCGAACGATTTTCGATAGGTGTGACAGCGGAAATCTAGCAAGCATGCAATTTATCGTAGGCCGCATCTGTCATTTGATGATCGTCAAACTTGACCCTAACGTAAAGTGCTTTCACTTGCTTGACTTTAGCCACGGGTTTGGAAAGTTTTCTGCGAGTTCCATTGGTAAGATTAATGTCCTAAATTTTAGTGTACGTAACATGCTTTTGATTGCTTTGAATTCTTTCATTACAGAGGATTTACGAGCAAGCTTTGAAATTTGCAACGTTGACGACTGTAGATATGTAGATGTTCATACTATCACGGGTAAGCGTTGCCATGCGACCTTATACTTTTCCGGTATTGCTTTCTAAACTCAAGAATCCTTATTTCTTTCACAGAAACTTTGGAAGGCGCCTTTCCCAACGATGTGTCGATCCGTAATGATATTTTGTCAGCAATAAAGTCATCGAACATATCACATATATCTTTTGAAGAGTTATGTCTTTTTAGTGCCTGTGGTTTGTCTTTAAATACCAGTGAAGCGCCATCCACAGCTCGCAACATAGTGTCGTCTTCTCTTTCTCAACTATTTGATCGATCACTCGAAGGATGGACAGAATATTCTTTATTGCCTCGAAAGGAAGAGCTCAAGAAGAGTTTCTTGAACTCTCTCCGGACGAATCCTACGAACACTAATTCTGAAAAACAAAACGAAAGCGATGTATACATTCCTGAGAGAGTATCCAGTTATATTCTGACATTTGTGCTTGGAGTCTCGGGGGATTTGCTTCGCTCACTCTGTCCCGCAGATTTGCACAGCCGCACTACAACAATGACCTCTTTGCTTCATCTATCAAAAAAAATTCTAATTTCGAAGTCTTTGAAAGCAGTGACCGAGATTTTTGAATTTGAACTTTTGGCTGATGGTGAAGTATTAAATGAAAGTTTACAAGAAGAAAACAAAGAGTCAATTTTAATTCAAACGTGGTTCGACTTGAAGTTCGTAATAAGTTGTTATGGAAATCAAAAGTTTGAAGAAATATTACCTGATAAATCAATGGAAAGATTGAATAAAATGTTAAATAGGATTGAGTCTGCCGTTGATCCTGTTACTTTGGAATTGGTTATTTCATCGATGCCCACGGGTGTTATTTGCAATGATAGCGGGGTCGTTGAGAACCTACGCTCAAGTAAGCTTTATGTAGAAGCATTGCTTGGAAATGTCGACTTATTGTCGTCAAAGAAAAAGGAACAGGGAAGTTTTTCAGGAAAAGATCTTACTATGGAAAGTAGTGACTCGACCATACTACCATTACTAAGTCCAAAGCCGTCAACTCGGAGATTTGTGCTTCTTCCTATTCAAGCTGAAGTTCCTACCTTACATTCTTCTCCCAAATCACTGGCAGCACCAAGATATTCAGACGACATCAATTCTGCCGTGGGGAAGAATTCTGGCTTAAATCCTTTGTCGAAAAAGAGTTTTGGATTTCTGAGCTCAATGCTTGGATAGATTCCACGATGAAGTTACTAGATTTGTGTCTGCGCAGATACCAGAATTTGTTTAAGCACCACATCCTTGAAGTTAACGTTAGCAATTGTAGGGTGGGATTAAGATGTAAGCGAAAAAACTGAACTGAGATAGTGTTTCTATTTGCGCAATTCTCAGATATTACTACTTTGGCACCGTGCGCGATGACGATGCTTAGTTTACTGAGTACAAAGGAAGTGACGATAATTTAATAGTGACTGGTGCAATGAATCAATTAGTTATCCGCGAACTCAATATAAAATCATCAATGATTTGCGGAGATTTTCCGCGTCTACGCTGAACTATATCTATCTCAGAGATTACGCAGTATCCTCAAATTCTACTTAAGGCTTGTACTATCGAGGGTTCAGTAAAATAAAAAGAATTTTAGTATCCTTATTGTCAAAATTGATCTCTAAAGAGTATCCTCTACAATTGCGAATGTTGAGATACTATCAAAACTGTAACGATTCTGTTCGTGATAACCTAAATTGTACACCTCCTCTTTGCTTCGATTACCTCATTACGAAGATTCACGATTTTACATATTTCGCAACCTTCACATATGGTGATCTTTTCAAGATATTTATGGATGGTAATGATCAATTGTTCGGTTTCGAAGATGAATTTCTTTGACGTATTTGCATGTCTAACTAATCTCTGAATCCATCGACAAAGCAGCTCCCAACATGGAAAAGTTGGCTCTCCCCTTCGATGACCTTTAGCAAATATTGCTTCAGGATAATGTTCGAGTAAAAGAGAAACTACGTTAATGGTATTCAATGGTGTTTCATTATCTCCTTTGATGGCGCATTGTAGTGGGAGATCACCACAACGATTTCTTGCACGCAGCGTTTTGGAATCAGCTTGGACCAAAAGCGCCACAATCTCTACAGAAGACCCGTAAAATGAAGCAATGTGAAGTGCCGTTGATCCCCGTCTTGTTCTCACCGAAGTCAGTGTCTCGTGAGCTTTAGCTTCGTAAGAAGCATCCGCGCCAAGAATCGCAGAAATTACATTTATGGGAGCTTTACGAATTAGCGCAAAGTGTAGAGCGTTCCAACCGTCTATTCTGTCTTGAAATCTCAATTCTTGCGGATGAGTTTCGCAGCGTTGCTCAACTACGAGAGCCCATTCTCTCCTGCTGTATTTTTTGGATGAAGATAAATGAAGATAATCAAAACATGGGTGATCTCGTTCATAAATGAGACGAAATAACTTTGGTTCAATGTATCTCAAAGAAATTAGATCACTGCCAGATAAGCGACGTCGTTTGTGTGTTAAAGCAATCCGTTCTCTTTCACTCGTCAATTCACCTCCACCTCTTTTGACATTCCATTCCTTTGCCGGGTGACAATGATTTACATTTTTTGATATTCGATCGCAGGTGAGTGTATCGTCTCTCATGATGGATAAATCTTCTTTAAGTTAGTTAGCGCTCGCGAAAAACACGTAATGATGATACAAACTACAACAAGCCAACGATGATGCGACAGAAGTTGTTTTCACACAATTTGACAAACGAGAAGGTGAAAACTTTCAGCAAAACGGACAACGCATCTTGTGAGTAAATCGTAAAACGCGTAACGCTTGATCATTGCATTTTAAGCCCTTCGCCCCTTCATGTCATTGTATATACATTTTTTTATAACAATGACCAACGCGGGATTTATATCTATTTATTTCCTAATTTTGTCAATATTAAGTAGCGCGCATGGCGTCTATATTTAACCTTTCAGCCCTGGGTGCTGTAAGCTGTAATTAGTATCGATACATTTACTGTATATGTACTTCCGATAAGACTCAATTATCAACGATTTTTGATTAGCTATGATGACAAATTGACTACAAAAATTTTGCGTCAAAAAATATACACTTCGAAGTTTTTTGCGTGGTACATCAAATGCCAAACATGTGTGTGAGAGGTGTTTTGTCCAATGCGATCCGTAGTCATCTCTCCTAAAGTTCTGACTTGAAGAACTTTTAAAAAATGGGATTCGTACAGAACATTTTCTTCGAAAATTCGACCTCGACGATCAACGGCGGATCGAATATAGTATCTACACTGTCAACTTTAATTCATTCATTTCTTTCACAATCTCCAATTCACCGTAAGGTTTTCATCATTACTCGTTCGTACGTATACTTATAGCGTATTAATTGCTCAATTTCAACTAAACCTCCTCTTCCCAATCAAAAAATCTTATCGAGCACATTTGAAAGCACAAGCAGTGCTATTTTCCATCAGAAAAATAACATAGAACAAATATATGTTTTCTAATAAATTGAATTTTGGTTTTTTTAATATTTGAATGTGTGTACTTAGGTAGCAGTAGCTAGTCGAGGTGCCATAATGACATTAAAGGATGAATTCACAAGTCGCCTGATCAGGGAGGCTGAAGATACTTTGAAGGAGGAGCCGGAATTAGAGATGCTTTTGAATCGAACGGTATTGGCGAAGGATGTGGAAACCTTTGAGGATGCCGTGGCGTCGACCGTATGCTATCGATTATTGTTGCATCCGCCCTGCAATCGAAAGAACAACGTTGTTGGTGATAATCCATCGGATAGCATGTTTTGTCCTAATATGTTGAATTTGTTGCTTAGGAGAGCTTTTGCGAATGAATCGATATTAGAAGCTGGATATACTATGAAGGAATCCGTGCGACAAGATGCTATGGCAGTAATTGATCGCGATCCTGCATGCAGGTCGCTATTAGAAGTAGTGCTCTTTTTTAAGGGATTTGCTGCGCTAGTATGTCACAGAGCTGCTCGGCAAAAGTGGATTTCTTCGAAAAGCGGACGTAACATGACTGCCTTATTTTTACAATCGCAGGCTTCGGCGATGTTTTCTGTCGACATTCATCCAGGTGCTACGATTGGTGCGGGTATTATGCTCGATCATGGGACAGGCGTAGTGATTGGTGAGACGGCAAAAGTTGGAGATGGCTGCACATTTCTACATGGAGTAACATTAGGTGGAACTGGAAAAGATCACGGCGATAGGCATCCGAAAGTAGGAGCTAAAGTCTTAATCGGTGCTGGAGCTTCTGTTCTTGGCTGTATCAGTATTGGTTCGCGAAGCAAAATCGGGGCGGGTAGTATTGTCTTGCGAGACATTCCTCCCGGGGCTACTGCAGGTAATCGTTGTCTGTTTTCTACAATGCAAATTGCTAATGGCACAATTATGCTTAAATTTTTGTTTCGTTTTGGTAGTTGGCGCACCAGCCAAAATTATCGGACGCGCACTGGAAGACGATCCAGCTAGTGGTAAAGATGACTTGCTGGAAAATGTTGGTTTGCTTCATAAGTCGCCTTCTTGTAGTGACACGGAAGCGATATGTTCCGTTTCTGCTGGCACAACAACAACACTTTCGGACGACGACGAGGATACTAGTAGTGGAATGTGTCCATATCGAAAGTATACCGAGTTGGCGCAAGCAGCTCCTCCAAATGCTTTGACGTTGTGTAAACTAGCAAAGGCTATGAAGGAACGGGGATGCTGCAACATGAATGAAATAGGTTCATCTTTCTTTGCTTTAGATAAAAGAAACGTTGGATACCTCCATCGAAATCAGATCGACGAGGGAGACTTTGGCGCTATTCTGAAAGAGAATACGAGCTTTGAATATCACGATATAAACAAAATATTTCAAATGATTGTCAGGGATAATTCGTCTTAATTAATCTTAAATTTTTGATGTTTCGTTCATTTGTTACTATTTGATACAGATTCAAGAGTTGCACATCGAAATCATTTCGTCTGTTATGACGAGTAGAAATTATTTTTAATTTTAGGGGGGAACCATACATATACAAATTCTTTTCTAGACTTGCTAGGTCATCGTTGTTCTGAGGCGATAATGACGTGCCGAAGAGATCGTCTGCCGAAAGATTAAAACAAGATCAAAATAAGGTACCATCTTGGTCTCTGGGCCATGATTAAAAGATACGCCTAGTTCCAAAATCACCTCCTATTAATAACATAGGACTTTGCCTTAGGCTGTACATACAATCTTGAAATAAATGCGGCAAAAAGAATTTGTTAACATAAGTGGAAGCTTTAGTACATTGAATTGGTGAGTTTAGACTTTCTTTATCCCATGGATAGAAAGTAGGTTACATAAACTCACACAAAACGATATTTTAGTGATGAAATTACAATGATTTCAAGGTAAAATTGCAACAGCAGGTTTCAATTAAACAACAGAAACCAGATTTTGGAAAATATTACAGAAATGCCATGGGAACTACTTTATAGGCTGAAACAAAAGTCACAGCAATCACATGAAACTTGTGGCAATTGATCACCAATTGATCCACAATCTGTCCATAAATATTGAATATTTCCAAAGGGTATCACGTTTTCACATAAGGCTGGCGGTACTGCACCGGTGAGATCCATGTCATATAACCCAATAGAAACTTCACATTTATGCATGAGTAGAATTTCCACAAATTCGTGACAAATTCAAGTAACTTACATAAACTGGACAAGGTAGCTAACTCAGTTGGTATTGTTCCTGAAATCGGATTCGAAAATATTTGAAAAAAAGTTAAATTTTTCAGGTTCCCAACAAGGGTGCTGATAGTACCCGTCAACGAATTATTATCAAAATCTGAACAACAAGAAATAAGAGGTGTAATTGAATGCTTTGCAAATTTATATTAAAACATAAATCACTCACCAAGTTGAATTAAAGCAAGATTATTATATATTTCTTCTGGAATAGTGCCCGTTAATCCATTTTCATCAAGATCGAGAATTTCCAGTTGGGTTAGATTACCGAATTGGGTCGGAATTGTGCCGCTTATTTTGTTTGGTGTTCCGTCCATAGTGAAGACCTCTAGAAAAGGCAAGTAATCGATTTCGTTTGCCAAAGTTCCAGAAACGCAATTTTCGTCAACTTCAATTCGTGTTACACACAAATCATCGTTGCAATTAATGAAGGCCCAATCGCACTCGTGGTTGGGATCCAGCCACGGTGACCCATCAAGCGCCGGTCTACCACTAGATACAGCTGGTGCGTTGCATGTTGGATTTGGCTTCGTGGAGGAGGAAGGTCTAGAGCACTCAATCCACTGATCACCCATTGTTTGAAAGTATAATTTTCCGAGCACATATCGTTGTATTAACTTTTCATCATCAGGACAAATAAGATATGCATCGTCATCAACAAGCCACTCAAATGACAAATATGCCGCTGTTGAGTCATCAACAAGATCCAACTCACTTGGACTGACCGCCTTCAATACATCAAAAATCATCTCTCTTCTTGTTGAATAATTCATTCCACAAATTGATGGGACTGAAGGTGCATTTGATGGAGTTATAGAAGGTGCGTTAGAGGGTGAACTAGAGGGTGAACTAGAGGGTGTACGAGATGGGTTCGTAGAAGGTACGCTGGAAGGTTTATTTGATGGAGTTATAGAAGGTGCGTTAGAGGGTGAACTAGAGGGTGTACGAGATGGGTTCGTAGAAGGTACGCTGGAAGGTTTATTTGATGGGGTGTTAGAAGGAAAGATGTAGGATGGAAGCTCAAAAGGGCTGATTGACGGATCTGTCAACGGCATTAATGTCGGCGTCATCACTGGTACATTGCTGTTGGGCCTTGATGCTTTACTCGACTTTGAAGAGAATGTTGACTTACTTGATTTAGATGACTTCGAAGAGGACTTCGATTTACCAGATTTGGACGAACTTGACTTAGAAGAAGACTTCGATTTACTCGATTTGGACGAACTTGACTTAGAAGAAGACTTCGATTTACTCGATTTGGAGGAACTTGACTTAGAAGAAGAATTCGACTTGCTAGATTTGGACGAAGTTGACCTAGAAGAAGACTTCGACTTACTCGATTTTGACGAGGTAGAATCTGAGTTACTATCCGATGAAGATGTTGAGCCGGATTTGCTCGATTTCGACTTACTAGTTTTGCTAGACTTTGAAGAAAACTTGGAGCTACTTGTACTTGAACTATACTTACTAACCGAGCTTGAAGAATTTTCCGATTTGCTTCCACTAGAAGTATAATGGCGAAGATGTACATTGGATTGTGATGCGTTGGACGAAAATTCCCTTTTCTTTTCTCTGTATGTAGAAATTCGTCTGATTGCGGATTGTTGGGCTCTCACATGATGCACTCCCAGCAGTGCAAAAAGCACAGTGATTGATAATACACTGATTTTCATCGTAAATAAAAATTGTGAGCGTTATGCTCTTCCAATGACGGGTATTTATCACAGTCTTGTAAAGCTTTCAGTCGTGGAATTTGGATGGTGAGCAAAAGAAATTTTACATACGATCAACTATTTGAAAACGCGAGGATCGCGCCGGCTTAAATAAATCGACCACCTTAAATAACAAACTTTGCGTCGACCTATGAAGATGAGATGGAATTTAAATCAGGTGCAATTAACATTCCATAAACCCACTTGAGGGCAATATGGTACATAACGCCCAAGACAAAATTGTCTAGGACATACTTCGTCCTGCTTCCTTTGAATTTCTCCGCGTGATCTGATGCTACTCACCTCGCCCTTCTAAATCTACAATCTGAGGCTTTCTTGTTGATTATTTCTTCTTCGCAATGGTCTCTACCAATAGCAAGTACTGCTGTTCTGTATATGTTGATAACATGGAAATGATACCAATCCATTTGCTCTATATAATGGAGAGAAATTCGTAATTCTCGACATGGTTAGAATTAACTCGCCCGTTGATTAACGGGTTGCCAATGTTTCAAAACTACAGGACGTTTTCTTTTCAATCTTGTTACGTGCCGAAATTTCGATGCGTTAAATATCCATGATCCCATGATCACTAGGCTGTACATGTATTAAATACCACTAAAAATATATTCGTTATTTTGAACGTGCAGAACGAACCCGCAACCAGGCACTGTAGCGCGCCATCAAGTAGCAGATATCCACATCCCCATAATGATTCTCCCAAACTTGGCAGTTCACCTCATCGAAGCTAACCTGTCATCACCTCCACATCTATAATTGGAAATAAGCATTGTCGTGCAGCGCTGTATTATAGATCTAATATTCAAATCGTTGAGTAATTACGTTAATTTTAGAATGTATTTTAGTCTACTTTAACAGGGTAGTCAGCTGCAACATAAACTTGACATTAAAATAAGAGAAAATTCACATTCTGGCTTTTTTTTTTTGTAAATTT
>Ga0209092_10004897_pt1 | contig 10959 bp, 3 predicted proteins | sample FraStrMetagenome_FD_187446 | JGI IMG/M metagenome (GOLD analysis project Ga0209092, IMG submission 187446) | Marine eukaryotic phytoplankton communities from Arctic Ocean - Fram Strait ARC3M Metagenome (SPAdes) (version 2) | ecosystem: Environmental > Aquatic > Marine > Oceanic | place: Fram... | reverse complement strand
TCTTTTCCTAAAAAAAAAAAAAAATACGTAAACTAGAGAACAACCCCTCTCCATGGGATTTTAGCGTCTTTTGCTGATATTCGACCGAGAACATATCCGTCTTCCAAGTTTCACATATCGTTGGTTTCCTTTCTTTCCGGATCCACATCGTGTGCAATTTCGTCTTCTATCGCTATTCTAGCTTCCTTTTAGATCAAGTTAAGCTAAAAACGAGCTCGACTAGCCAATTTCCGCGGATACCAGCTTTTTTCAACAAGTTTTAGCCCTATTTCGACATTGAATAGCACTAAATACGTCTACATTTCGTGAGCTAAAAGAATCGCAGCTTTATTTCAAGTTCTGAATTAGAGGTCCTTACATCGGAATCGCAAATTTGGCCATCTTCAGTCGCCAATCAGGAAGGACCAAGACCGAGAACGTATTTCCGCCGTTTGCATTTAGAGGTTTAATCGTTTCAAAAATTTCAAATCAAAATTCGTGCCTAAGTATTTCAACAAAAATCCGCATCAACCAACGGTTTCCCAAGATTCGAATTTTTTAAACTTTTTATCTAGAAAACGTCCCCGATCACGGTCATTCAATTCTTTTTCCATACTACGTCATCAACACGGGACTCAAATTAATATTTTTCTAGTCTACCTTGTAAACTACGTGACCTTAAAACCACGTCGAAGCGTTACTTGCATCTTCAACCGAAGTGAAATAACCTAAGTTATCCTCAAGTCAAAGAGATACCTCGGGTAAATTCATGAAAAATCTGGAACTAAAAATATTGCGTTACTTGAACGATCCAGTTTTGAATAATTATCGAAAAGACCTTTTTTTATTTAATAAAGGAGTGGTATATCTTCCAGGGAAAGCTTCACCAGAAGAAGATTTAAAATTTGAAGATCTCTTGCTTCACTATTCTCGAAAGTGGAGACAGTTGTATACCAGAATTTTCAAAGAGCATAGTGATTTATACTGCTTTTTCTGTCAAAATAATCATTTCAATACAGAACAGAATTTACTTTCTATTGGAGATATCACTTGGGCATCGGAAAAACAATTGTTCGACGTTAATTTAACACGAGATATTTGTCACCTTGCCAGGTACCTCATCCAAAATACAATTCACTTGCAAAAAATTCAACACACAGAAGAATCACGCGTCAATCTGGCACGCAAATTATTCTACGAAGAATTCGATAATTGTGAACACTAGCATTTTGGATAGACTAGATTTAGGAAAGATCTTAAAGCACAATCAATCAGCCATTTCATTAAACTTTTTTCTAATTGAGTCAAATCATCTGTATAAATGCTGGGAATTGGATATTCAAAGTCATTCTGGCAAAAATACTTCGCTTGGGTTCACGAAGACGAAGAATTTTCTACAATTTCTAGCGACTTATCGTTCTACTACGAACAGATTTGGTCAAACGAAACTAGACACCTCAGTCCAAATAAAAGCAGGGAAGCCATAATTGAATTTTGGTTAGACTGGAAACAAGCATTAATTTTTAAATTTCCTGATATCTATTCCTACTTCACCGATTTTGGCACAATTCCCACTATAGAAAACTATTTTGAGGCCCTATCATCAGAAAAAGAACTTTCATTTCAATTCATCAAAGATCTAGATGAAAAGTTTCCTTTGGAGAAAAATATTATTTTAATCCGTCAAGTCGTTGAATCTCTCGCCATTATTCTAGATCAAAATCTAGAACAAGAGTGGTATCGGGTAGAAACAATATTTTATTTCTCCAAACCTATTCGGGAAAGAATTATTGACATCGTGAAGAATATCGATCCAGTTTTACATATTAAATTGATCAGCATTTCTGACTCGAGAAAAGCCAAAGATGGCCGAAGCCACTTTCGACTTTAGCGAGCGTCTTTTTTCGCTGGATTCAGATGATACCTCCTATATTCAACATGCAGACTACTTTAATGGACTAAAAACGCAACCATTTCTAAAATCTGAAACAACATTACCAGATTTGGAAAACTGTTCCGTCAGTACCATATCCGAAACAGATTTCGAACGAAATGATTTAAACCCATCGAATAATAGTCACTTTGACCTTACATTCGATTTCGAAAACATTATCGAAAAACTGGATAACGTGGGACAACCAAAACCGTATACCAATATTGATAACTTTATTAAAGATATGCCTAGCGAATCAGAATCAAATTCCACCTATTCCAATAATCAAGCAGAACTTGATCTGGAAGACATATCCATGGAAAGCGATTTTATTCCTTGGCATCCAAATGAAGAAATCAACAGAGAAGAATTAGATCACCCATCCAGTTTTCTTAGCGACGCAGAAATTTCATTACTAATTGATGGAGAAGTCAATCTACCTTCCAACAGCCTGCGGGAAACCCAGGAAAAAGTAAACGAGGATACGATTGCTTGCTTCAATGTTCGAAACAAATACGAACACACAACCGCCGCTGAATTATTTATACAGGAGAATTTATCCTTTTTAGCAATACAGGAGCCCTTTTGTTCCAAACACAAAACATCGGATTCCTGGAAAGCATATCGGCAACTGGAATTGCAATCCGCTCGGATCAGATGTTTTGAGACTCCATATCAAGTAATCTTATTTGACACTTGGAAATGGGGAGGTAAATTATTATATCCGTTCCAAAGTAAACAGCACGGCAGGGTCACAAGCATCGCTTTTAAATTTAATGCAGAACAACAAATTGGTCTTATATCCGTCTATGCACCTGCAAAAGTTATGACATCCTCAACCTTAATTGAAGGCAACAGCAGTCTCCAAATTACTTCAGATATAGTTTCGAAAACAATCAAAAAATGGGAATCAGAACATCCCAAGATACAAATCATTATACTCGGTGATCTTCAGGAAACCATCTCGATACATAATAGGGACAATTTAGGAAAATATAGGCAAAAGCAAGTACATAATGGTATTTTGAACCTAACCCACAATTCACATGAGTCTATTGTTCGGAAATTAGCTGGACAGAAAGAATATATTACTCGGTTCGGTTCGGAAGGAGGACGTGGCATCGATCACATCCTCACACCGACAAATTCATTAATGGACAATTGGATTATTAGTGCAAAAGTGGATCGTCAGAAAGGAGCTCAATTTTTTCCTTCTGACCACTCTTTAATATCGTGTACATTCCGAAGATTTGGAATGAACAACAACGAAGGAGGGCCTATGAAAACAAGATACGACTACAAGAAAGTTTGTTCCATTAAATTAAAGCAATCAGGAAAATTTGGAAAAATCCTAACGTTGGACGATACACAATTTAAGAACTCCAAAGTGTTTACAGATCAAAAAGAGCTTTTTCAGAAAATAAGGACCTTAACAGGCGATAACTCCATCTTTACAAATAATCACATCAATGATCTAGAAAAAAGAATAAAATCTATATACAATTCTCTATGGGATGATGGAATTAAACAAGAGGTGAATGGTGAAACCAACAAACTTGTCGAAATATCGGAAAATCAAGCAATAGAACTTTCGTATATTTTGCAAAAATTCAATCATGGTCTGAAGGAAGCTATGGAGAATTGGGATTTAACATGCGAACATAATGCAAATGATGCAGCCGGTAAGACAAGAGGCAGAATCCGAAGAAATAAGGGATTTAAACTATTCGCAAATCTACCTGCCTCCACCAAATTGTATTATCTCAAAAAGAAAATCATGGCGAAAACCAAACTGATAAAACAAAAATTATATTGGTTGGAGGAATTCCATATCAGGAAAGAACTTCTTAAGGAAGTTAATATGAATAAACCTGAATTTTGGAATAACCTACAGGACATTACCAATTCATCCAATATATCCGAGGCCGGCCAAATTATTCATGGTCTCATCATATCTGAACAGGAGGAGAGAATAAGTCATATCGAGGCAATGGAGTTTAAAAAGTTTGAGGCAAAATTAATGAAAAGGAATAAGAAGTCAAAAAAACCTAAGAAACCAATTTCAGCAGAAGATAAAGAACATTCAATGCGAGGTAACATGTTAAATACCAGCGTAGAGAATATCAAAAAAATTAACTTCTGGCTAGGCAGGTCGAAATGCAAACAAGGATTCAATCTTAACACTAATCCACGAACTTTCGATCTATTAATTTCGGACAAATTATCAAATTGGGGATCGGAATTAACCCAATCTATAAATCACAATCTTGATTTAGAATCCGAGCATGATTTTCAAACAATCAAGGACATCCTGACAAGGACGAAATCTAATCTACAGAAAATATATTCTGCAATGACGTCAATGCAAATATTGTATAAGAAAGATCTCTTAGATTACTTTCTAAAATCTAACAAAATTTCGGAATTCACAAGAAAGGTGCTTCCTAAGAGTAGATCGGCACCTTCTACGCATACCGTCATCTGGGATTCTGAGAAAGGAGATTTTCGATCCTGTGTGGACGAGGTTGAAGAAATGGTTGCAACAAGCGAATTCCACGGAAAATGGATGGCCAACACGACCGCGGAAGAAGTCTGTGCATATGCAAAGTTAGTAAATAAGGGACGATTGGGTTGCAGAGGAATAAAGCTATCTCCAAATCGAATTATATCCAAAAAAGACTTGGACCGATTACTCCCTAACCATAAAAAATTACCAAAGCATATAAAGGCCGCTTTTTTAAAAGCACATGGACCCCATACGGCCGCACTATTCAAAGAACCCTCGAAGGATAGAAAAGAACTTCACTATCCATTCTTTCTTACTTCTAAAGCAGGCAACATGAATGAAGAAAATAAATTTACAACCAATTTTTGGAAGGGACTAGCGAGGATACCAGGCAAAGCCCGTTACGAGGGGTTCCAAATGGCTGTGGTAGGACGACTCGGAGGTAGATGGGGACAATTACTTCTAGATATCACCAAGTTGATTCTTGTTATGCGTTTCATACCGCCAGAATTAAGGAAAATGGCTAGATTTCCAATCCCAAAACCTGGAAAGGTCAACGAATACAGGCCAATTTCGCTCTGTAACGACCTGTACTGTTACATAAATTCCATTTCTACGGCTTATTCAAGTATTGGTATCGAGAAAGCAGAGTTATTGCATGACGGAATGAACGCTTACCGAAAGGGACGTGGGTGCTCTTCCTTGGTAACCACTGAACTATGTTTTCGCGAGGATTGCAACGAACATAATCTCCCAACCCTTCAACTTGATGAAGATGAGGAAAAATTCTTTGACCGTGTACCGGTAGAAATTCTCCTCGCGGCCATGAGGACGAATGGTTTTCCAAACCAAGGTTTCCTTGAACTCAAGGCCAGTTCCATGCAAGCGAAAACAGTTGAAATCATCACATCTAAAGGGGTTGCGTACGCCAAATTTGTTTGCGGGCTCGAACAGGGTAACCCTGACAGCCCTACAGTGTCAAACTTAGTCATTAAGATGAAACATGATATTTGGCTACATATGACGTCAGAAGCGAAAAAATTACTTGAGCAATCGGACAGTAATAAAGGAACATACGAGTTTCAATCAATTGACAATAATGATGGACCTGTGGAATTGTGCCGTATCGGATATTGTGACGACAATAGTAAATTCTGTTGCGTAAAGAATGAAAAGGATTTGAATTACTTAGCGAAATATTTTTTGCAATTGTCAGGTGACCTGAGCATGGTGACAAAAATCGGACGCAAATCATCTAAATGCGAACTTCAATTTTATAATGTATCTTGTAATTTTGTTCTAAATATCAACAAATTCTGGAGCACTGCGTGGAGTTATGTAAGCGACAGTCCCATTCAAGAATCAGTGCCATACAAAATTAGTATGAAAGCATCAGAACGACGCGAACTCTATTCTTCAATTAATTATTTTGATCTAGCGGAAGAAGAGCAAGCTACGTGGGATGAAATAATTCACCCAAAAGCCCACCGTCACCTGGGATTAAATTGCACATTGGATGGGGATACTACACTAAGTTGTCAAAATACGCTAGCAAAAATAGATGAACGTCTACAAAAACTGAATATCAAAAACATGGAAACTTCAGTTCAACGAAAATGCATAAATATGCTTTGTTCAACAATGCATAGTTTCGTTCCATTACAGGTTGGTTTTCAAGCGAAGGACTTAGCAGAGTCTGACAATGTCATTTCGGAATCCATCCTACGAAAAAATGGACTAACAGTCTCGGATTGCAGGCACCGAATTTTTTTGAAGGAAGAGCTAGGAGGGTTAGGATTCATATCGTTGTTAGACCAGGATATCATTTCAGTATCTCGTGAGATGGAAATCATCAGTAATTTACCATCACTGGATGGTAGATCCTTTCGAACTAGAATAAAGGCGATACATAATTATGATGAAATGCATATAGAAGATATTATAAATCATGCGAAAGATAGCATCGAGAAATTAGCAAGATATGGTATTTTTGTCAGGGACAAGCAGGATGATTTAATCAACAATATTTTAGGAAAGCTAAATGAATCCAATACATTTCCATCAATAGGAACGAACCATTATAAAGATGGTAACAAATTTTCCATTGGTTTGGGGAAAATACGGAATGAACAGTTGGCATTGGGAGGATCCATTTATAAGCTCATAAAAGATTGGAGAAATAATAATTGGAAAATGGACGATTCTTTAAAATCAGATTTGCAATCCTTCAGACTGAAAATTCCTCATCTTATTCACATCAAAAATGAGGCAGTCAAAGAAAGATTCATGAATATTTCCGGCATCTTTTCATTCTGGGAATGGCGAAATAATAATAATTTTTCCATTAAGAATATATCGGAACACAAAGATCATTGGAAATTCTGCGATATTTCAAAGGCTTTAATAAGAAAATTCCCCCAAAATTACCTTTTTCTCACTGAGGATCAGATAAGATTGGAAGCCTCCAAATTAACAGAAATGAAGAGTTGGAATGCAATGGCTACCAGTAATTCTCAGATGTTTAATACCTATGAATATCCTCAAAGTTTCATGAAATTACTCCATACAAAAAAGTTACCACTCCTTATTTCCACGGATGGAGCCCATTCGATTCCAACACATTTACAAAAAAATTCAACATCAAGCGCCTTTGTTATCTCAATGTGTGATATCAAGGACGGAGAATCTTTAGAATCTGGGCAATGGTTACACAGGCCAACCATACCGTTACTTAGCAGGGCTACGGCATTACCCTCATTGATAGGCAACACAGATTCGGACATAGCAACTGGGGAACTTTTCGCAATTGTCCTTTCCGAATTATCTATACCACAGGATCTACCGCGAATCATCATCACAGACAGTAAGTCCACAAGGGATTTACTTTTGGAATTGCGAAAAAATAGAAATATTGAGACGGATAGAGTTTATACACGAAAGATAGTCGGTGGGGTTAGCAAATTCATTTTTAGTCTATTTCAAAATAAATTTCTTAACTCAGATATCAATAAATTATCATCATCTCCAACACAAATACGGAAGGGTTTGAAGGAGAGCATGAATGCAATGAATGCAATAGCAAAAGGATGGACATTACCAATTTCAACATTTTGCGAAGAGGATGAAGGATCAACTTGGAATCCGCATTACTGGGATGGTCATGATGCACGTTCCATTTGGAAAGTGGATTCACACCAGCTCAATGACGAAGGAACGCAAATCAACATCACCCCCAGATATAAAAAACTCATTCCAAACATGAGCATACTGAGCACAAATCACCACGCAGATATCAGTGCAGACTACGTTTCTAAATTCAAACAACAAACTCGAAACATAAAAATAGCAAATTCTTCTCTTCGCTTTTCAATAACTTGGGATGGCAAAACAATTGATCGCCACATCAGTCCCTTCATCAGGAATAAAATTGAATGCGAACGGATCAAGCGCCTACGATCGAAACCAACACAAGGATTAATCTGGAGGATCGAGCAACACACAAAGAATATATGGGACACATTTCATTTACACAAGGGAATTTTTCGGTGCTTCTTAGGTCTTAGTCGGTCGCATACTAGATGCTTATATAAAAATGAAAAGTATCGTTTTCTATGCAAGGAAGTTCAGCTAACCAAAGATATCAATCCGGAGGATAAAATAAAGCTTAGAAATTCTCAAAAAGCACAGGTTCTAATTGATATTTTATCTCCATGTATGTGGTGCAAATTAAACAAGGGACAGATAGCAGATAACAAGGGCAATAGGAGACATTTGTTCTTACACTGTAATAATGAGAAACTTCTCAATTTTCGCACAGATGCAAATTCATTACTCAATCAACATTTACGATTATTCTATCTGAAAATGGCAGAAATAACATCATGGGAATTTGTGACTCAAATCATAAAGGACATTTCTACTGGTTTTCTTCACCATCAGACAAATCATACTGGTAGACTTAAGAAATTAGCAAAGTCAAGAAACGAATTTTATCTATCATTATCAGAACTATGTTTAAAATGGGGGCAAGAGCAATTAGTTTCCGCAATAAAAAACGATCGCTGCAACATTCTACTTGACATATTTGGAATAACACCAGCTTTCGATCCGTTGTGCAAGGGAGATGAGGAAATAGGTATCATAGACCTACCATGGCTGGGGTTAGTTCCTACATTTGTAGATGACATCTTAATTAATGCTTGTACGAACCTAGATAGGACCTCTCGACCCGCCGCGACAGTAAAAGCAATTTCCAAGCAACTGAGTGGGATGTGGGAGGAAATAAAGGAATTAATGTTAGGAAGAGCTATTGGACTACATAGGGTAATAAGCTCAACGGGTAAGGTTATGGAAAAGTTTTTCGAGGAACAAACATCAAAAGATGCAGAAATAAATGATGAAAGATTGGACAAGAACACTGAACGTGAAAGGAATTTATTGGAAACACGTGATCAGGTGGAACCGGAAAACGCATTGAAACGACCTTTTGCTCCATCACCCAGTGAAGCATCGAAGACGAAAAAGGCAAAAACGGACAACAGCAACAACATTTGTTCGCGAATCAACGTCTTAAATGAGGAAATTCCAGTAATTATCGGCAACTCTTCAGACAACAACCTTCAGGATTTAAAGGAATGTCAGGGAATCACATGTGGAAATGAAAATACCTTTTGGTGCCAGGACAATATATTGGCTCGCAATAAAATCAAACAAAATTTCAAGCAATGTCAAAGATGTGGACGTTACATGACGGCGATGAAACAAGCTCATGCCTGCCTATCTCGAATGACACAGGATTCAGGAAACGATATTTGTGATAAAGTCGTGATATTCTGCGTATCTCATCCACACAATCTACAATTTCAATATACATCATTCATGAATTTGCTTGATCCATACTTTGGGGGAATAGAGCATTCGAAAGAAGCAAAAAACACGAACAAAAAAACCCCAGAGCGATTCAAACTTATATGCAAAATTGTTCACCGATCCATTCTTCATCTCACAAAGCAACATGATAACAGCAAAGATGTCGTACTACTTTCCATCAACCTCATACAAAAATCAATTTCAAAAATCAATCAAAAGCATAACAGCTGCAAAGAAGCGAAAAAAATCATCGTTCCAGTTCTCCCAATTTTTGATAAACTTTCATATATAACAGAGCACGATAGCGATACAGCAAAATTTTTCTCCACCAATCATGCAACATCAGCCAACAGCCCAAACATATATTTGTCGGGGGGAGCAATCTCCCATGCGGTTAAGGTTCTCCGAGAACGACTTACCTGGAATGTTTTCATAGCCCATGCTGATGCATACATTAGCATCAACAACTGGTTACCCAATCAACCTTGGTCTATCTTTGGTAGAATCTTTACTTCCCAACGGGTTCTGGAACAAAAACCAAATGGCATATATTTAATTCCATTTTTCTCAGGAAAAGAAAATAGCGGGCATTGGCATCTGATTGTAATCGAAAAGCGCCGCCATTTCTGCGAAGGATGGCATATTGATTCTTTAGGCAAAGGAACAGAGGATAGGGCATTGCAAGACAAACTGCAACAGGCTTTCTTACCAGGGAGAGGACGTTTTGTATGGAACTATCCAACTTCAACACAACAATCGGAGTGTGAATGTGGACCCAGAACGATTGTTGCAATGGACAGGATCGACAAGAACATAAGGCTGGGACGCACCATGACAGAGGCCATTTCTGAAGCACTGCTTTCACATATCACGGAGGAGGAATATGACAGCAAATCGATTAGACTGGAGGCGGCATTGTTACTTGAGACCCACGTCAGCGATTCGAACCCGAGACTACGACGCCCAGCCCCGATCGACCCATCCGAGCCCGACCAAAAGAAACGACGAATAAGGAGAAAGGTCAAGTTGGCGACGAAGGTTGTTGATTTATCATAAAGACTCCATGTGGCTTTTTGTTTAATTAAGAAACCTTTCTTCATTGGATATCTCAACTCTTTTACAATTATCCCGCCACCGAATGGGATATTTGGGATTAAGGGCACTTTCCGACAAACAGTTCGGATTTTTTCTTCATTTTTTTTTGACTTCGGTATTTTTTTTATTTGGGCGGAGGAACTTTTTTTGGATTTTTTGGATTTTTTGGATTTTTTGGATTTTTGGATTTTGGACTTTTTTCTTTCTTTTGGACTTTTTTTTATTTTTTTTTATTTTAATTTTTTAAAGTTTGTTCTTTAATAATTGACGGAGAAAGGGAGGACCACCCGACAGATCCCAGTGATGGTAACCTAGGTTGCGTACGCGACGGTGAAGTACTTGAAAAAGTACAGGGAAGGAATTCCTAGTGGGACGTGAAGACTGGTTACGCCTAAGAGTGAATGCCGTAGTAACACGTTTAACAATATAACATACCAAACAAACAAACAAACTAACATCTTTTCCTATTCACCTACCTGTTTTTCCTTCTTCTGACGACACTCATTTACAAGGCATCGGCGTTAGGCTTAAATCGGTTCCGATTTAGGTATTTTTTTTCTGATTCAAACTGGACATA
>Ga0209092_10004891_pt1 | contig 10968 bp, 5 predicted proteins | sample FraStrMetagenome_FD_187446 | JGI IMG/M metagenome (GOLD analysis project Ga0209092, IMG submission 187446) | Marine eukaryotic phytoplankton communities from Arctic Ocean - Fram Strait ARC3M Metagenome (SPAdes) (version 2) | ecosystem: Environmental > Aquatic > Marine > Oceanic | place: Fram... | reverse complement strand
AAACTTCGAAATGGCTGGAAACTACAGAAAGGTGATAAGATTATTTTATGCTATAATTTTGGATTTCAATTTTTCGCTGCGTTTCTTGGTTGTCTTCGGGCTGGGGTTACAGCAGTTCTTGTTTATCCTCCTTCTCCAGCCAAAATGGAAATTAGTCTGTCTAAGTTGGCTAAAATCATAGCAAATTCCGAGCCTAAGTTTGTTCTCGTTGATGCCGATGTAAATTTACTGAGAAAATTTTCGTTTTTTAAGAGTAGTCAATCTTGGCCAAAGATTGAATATAAAGTTCATCCAAAAGTTAAACCTTTGGACAAAGATGGAAAACCATTTAAGATTTTTTTCGATAAATCAATCGTTCCAAATGATTTAGCATTTTTACAGTATACTTCAGGTAGCACAGGTGAACCTAAGGTATGGAGAAGACTTTGCAAAAAAATCTCTTCACAAACGTTATTTCTAACATTTCAGCGACTTATAATTTCTTTCATCGTACAGGGGGTTATGGTAACCTTTGGAGCCATAAGAGCAAATATTTCTACAATTCTTGGTGACTTTCAAGATACTCTGAAGGGTGAAAAGATCAACATCGAGACTCTAAATTATTTTACTTGGTTGCCTTTGTATCACGATATGGGTCTCATTATGTCTACTGTCGCATTTGCCGCTGGTTGGAGGTGCAATGCCATTTCTCCAATGACATTTATCAAAAAGCCTCTTTTGTGGATCGAACTCATGTCAAGGCTTAAGGTGCATTGGTCAATTGTACCAGACTTTGGATTTAAGTTGGCTGCTAGGAAATTTAAAGAGGAAAAGAAAAAATTAGGAAAGGAACCAATCGTGAATCTCGACCTGTCGTCGATTTTATATCTTATAAGTGGAGCTGAGCCAATACGTCTAGGGACAGTGAAACTGTTTGAAAACACATTTTGTGACTATGGTCTGCGTAAAGAATGGTTTTGTGGGGCATATGGCATGGCTGAAATGGTTGCATACATAAGCCAGATAAATGAATTGAAACTTTCAACATTTCAACCGTCACCTGGAACGTCTTTGATTGCCGTTGGAAAGAGGAATAGACTCATTGACAAAACGCAAGATATATGCATTGTTGATTCTAAAACGTGTAGGAAACTAAGGGACGGAAAAGTTGGAGAAATTTGGGTTTCAGGATCTTCCGTTACTGCGGGATATTTTCGCAAACCGCAGTTGAACAAGGAAGTTTTTAATGTTCCTCTTCATGGATCAAATAACACCTATCTCCGTACTGGCGATCTTGGAATATTTGAAGATGACTATTTATACATTTGTGGTCGTGAAAAAGATCTCATCATAGTGAATGGTGTTAATTACTACCCACAAGATATTGAAAATGTTGCGTTTAGTATTGCAGGTGTGCGACCTGGTTGTGCGGCAGCTTTTTCTTCAAATGATATGAATGCAGATGGAGAGTTAGAAGTAGTATTTGAAGTGCGCGAAATTGCAAACAATATTGTTGAGAAAGTAACAGTTGATGTTCATCATGCAATTACAAAGACAATTGGGCTTGTTCCATCCAGAGTAGTTGCTATCAAGGAAAGAACTATTCTTAAGACAACCAGGTAAGAACCCATGGCTGCTTGATAAAATTGATACTGATAGAATCGCATACAAAGAAAGCAAAACTAGTTGAATAATGTGTTACTTCTTTCTCACAAGTACTGTACTTGATTTCCTCTTTTGCATTTTATGCCCAAACAAATAGCGGAAAAATTGAACGAAAAGCAAACAGAAATGCTCTTCATAACAATTTATATATTATTCTACATGAACACCACCATGATGTTCCTTGTTTACAAAAGAAAATTTCAAAGGAGTCCGATAAAATATCAACCAGTTCACCAAATATAACGTATGAGGAAACCTTGCACTTGGTTCGAAAAGTCCTGGGTGATTTTTTGAATACTCCAATTGATCAAATTCCAACTGACCGACCCCTTGCAGAGTTTGGTCTCACAAGTATTCAAGCTGTTGAATTGACAAAGGAATTTGAAGAACAGACTTCAATTGAGTTACCTGCCACTTTTCTCTACGAAGCTCCCACCGTGGCAGCAATCGTTGAAGCAATTGTTAGCATAAGCAATGCTTCGGAGTCACCAAAGATAGGACCTATTTTTCATAGTGGCGATCATAAGGCTATTGCAGTCGTTGGGATGTCTTGTCGTCTGCCTGGAGGTATATGTGATTTAGAAAAATTTTGGAATTTACTTGATAAAGCAGATGATGCAGTCAAGGAAATACCAAAATCTAGAATAGATATTGCACCATACTATGATTCAAGTGGAATAAAGTCTGGTAAATCAATAACAAAGTGGGCAGGAATGCTTCATGTTGATGAGATTGATATGTTCGACCCATTGCACTTTTCTATGTCTCCGAGGGAAGCCAGATGCTTAGATCCTCGAGGAAGATTGCTATTGGAGTGCACATGGGAGGCATTTGAGGCAGCTGGCTATAAAAGTAGTGACTATAAAGGTTCTAAAACTGGTGTCTTTATGGGTATGACTGGATCTGAATTTGAAATGGGAGCTTTACGCAGTCATTCAAAGGGAGTTGATCCAAGTTCTATATTGGGTTCAAACACCTCTTCATTAGTTGGAAGAATTAGTTACACTTATGATCTCCATGGCCCTAATCTAGTTATTGATACAGCATGCTCGTCAAGTCTTACAAGTGTTCATCAAGCATGTCGTTCATTACAAGCTGGGGATTGTGATATGGCACTTGCTGGTGGAGTGAATTTGACTCTTACTCCAGAAGTATTCGTTGACCTAAGTCAAACAGGGGCACTTAGTCCAAATGGAAAATGCTGTACATTTGGTTCTCGTGCAGATGGTTATGTAAGGGCAGAAGGTTGTGGCATTATCCTTTTGAAACCACTGCACAAAGCTTTACAAGACAATGATAATATACGCGCTGTAATCCGTGGCGGAGCTCTCAATCAAGATGGTTTATCACAAGGGCTTACAGCTCCAAATGGGGAGGCACAAAAGCAAGTAATTTTATCAGCTCTTGCTGATGCTAGAGTTTCACCAGAAGATATAGATTACATTGAATGCCATGGAACTGGCACGCCTCTTGGTGACCCAATTGAAGTGAACGCTCTGGCTCATACGCTGACAAAAATACGTGACCAAGAGAGGAATTCACGAAAACTAGTAATTGGATCTGTCAAAAGCAATATTGGTCATACAGAAGTTGCTGCTGGCGTTATTGGTTTAATAAAGACAATCCTTTGTCTTCAACATGAAGTGATTGCACCCACTCTTCATTGTACTCCACTTAACCCTCACATTGATGTTTCAAAACTTAATATGAAAGTTGCTTCGTCACATATAGCTTGGCCAAAATGTGAAAGAAAACGCCTTGCTGGAGTGTCTTCTTTTGGTTTCAGTGGAACGAACGTACACATGATAATTGAAGAAGCCCCAGTTCCAGAAACTTCAACCAAAGAATCTTCATCTAGTCACACTTGCTTACCATTTATTTTATCAGCAAGGACAAACAAAGCTCTGAAGTCCTCAGCACAACGGCTCTTGAAGTTCATTCTAGGGCATCCTGATGTCAGTATTGAAAGGCTTGCTTACACATTGGCAACCAAAAGGGAATTTTTTACTGAACATCAAGTATCTTTTGTTGCTTCTTCGACAAGTAAATTACAGGAAAATCTTGAGCAATTAAGTATTGGAAACATTCCAATTGGTTGCGCACGCATTCAAGGTGCCCCAAATGCAGTGTCAAGTCATAAAGTGTGCATGATGTTTACAGGTCAAGGATCACAATATGCAGGAATGGGGAGAGAAATGTATCGCAACTTTACTGTATTCAAATTAGCTGTCGACAAATGCTGTGAAATATTTGATAATTATTTAAAGAAACCGCTCTTAACCATTATGTTTTCCAGCGAAGGGACTGTTGAATCTGATTTGCTGAACGAGACTTATTACAGCCAACCTGCAATCTTTACATTAGAGTACGCTTTATATAGTCTTTGGATCTCTTTTGGGGTGGTGCCAGATGTCTTAATTGGTCACAGTGTAGGAGAGCTTGTTGCTGCAGCAGTTGGTGGTGTCTTCACCCTAAGTGATATTTGCCGAATTGTGTTTATCCGTAGCTCTTTGATGAATGATCTTCCATATGATGGTAGTATGGTAGCAGTGTATGCTACAGAGGTTGAAATTACTTTGCTTATTACGCCTTGGAAGGAAGAAATTGATGTCGCCGCAGTCAATCACCTTAATCAGGTTGTTTTGTCTGGTCACACGGAAGTGATCGATAGTGTCATAAAAGTAATGGAATCGCGTGGAATCAAAGCAAAGAAACTGAATGTTAAACAGGCCTTCCACTCCCACCATCTAGATCCAGTGTTAGATAAATTTGGCAAAAGCCTGGATAGTCTCACTTTAAACAACTCAGCTGTTCCCTTTATAAGTTGCAGTCGGATCTCGAAAAATATAAATCAAAGCAGCTATTGGGTTAAACAAATGAGAGACCCTGTTTTTTTTTCAGATGGAATCGCAAAGGCTATCTCTGACGATGTAACAATATTTCTTGAAGTTGGACCTGGTACTACGTTGTGTGAATTGGTTAAATTGAATGCTACTTCAAAGAATCTTAAACCAGTATTGATTCCATCATTACTCCCATCAACAGGAGAGGTGCAGTCATTCACAAAAAATCTCATTAAAATGCGCGGTATTGGGGTCTCAGTCGGATTAGAAAACTACTTTGAAGGAAAATACTACGACATCTTAGATATACCACATTATCCATTTGATCGTCAATGTTTCAATATCAATCTTCGTCAGAAGAATCAACGAGAAATTGCTAAAATTAGAAAAGGAGATAAACGCAATACTGCTTCTCGTTATTATGATGATTTGGTTGAGCATTTGGACCGTCCAAGTGAGGAAGTCGAATACATAACATTTGGTATTTTTGAAGAATTTCAGCCTAATTTTTCTTGGGTACTTGCTTTTAACGACCCTGATTACCGTGAACTAGTGAAAAAGAAGGTTTTTGATTCGCAGGAGAAATTACGGGATGTCGCATTTCGCCATGTAGACTTTTCCTCAATTTGTAGTGTTCTTGATATAGGATGCGGTGTTGGAACTGATTTGATTCAACTTAGTCAAAAGCATGTGCATCTGAAGTTAGATGGATTCACAATATCTGCAGCACAAGCAAAAGTTGCTATGAATCGTGCAGAAAAACTAAATTTGAACAACAGGGTGAAGTTTTTGCATGCGGATAGTTCAGTTGACCCTTTTCCTTCAACTTATGACTTAGGAATTGGCTTTGAAGTTGTGCATCATATTGAGAATAAAGAGGCTCTATTCTCCAATTTGTCAAAAAGTATTAAAGAGAGTGGCTATCTTGTATTTGCAGATTTCATTGCACCAAGTGGTGGTATAAATCATGACCTCACATCTTCTTACTTTCTTGACTCATCTGGATGGAGTAACATCTTATCAACGCATGGATTCAAGTTGATCGATATAATTGATATTTCACAAGAAGTATCAAATTTTTTAAAGGATCCTTCCTTTGACCTAAGCAAAGAGCCGTATGCGAAATTTGCCTCAACAGCTGATATAATCAATGCCTATGAAAGCTATCATAACCTTGGTATGGCACTTGGTAAAGGGTTGATTCGTTATGTTTTGCTGACAGCAAAAAAAGACACATCAAGTGATGCGATTATTCTAGAGGATATCAATTCTCAATTACTAGATGAAGCAATATTATACAAGTCATTTTCATCACCAAAGTATTTTTACACACGCAAGTGGATAGAAAATCCAATTTCAAATGATATATCTGCCAATGCCTCTATTAATTATAGAAGTGTGAAAATTCAGTTCAAGAATGTCCCTGGGTTTGAGGTTGAAGATTTAAGTATCTGTCAAAAACATGTGGAGATATCCAGTAGCAATGCGCAAGATTTAGTTGAAGAAAATAATTTTGCTGCTATTTTGCTTTTAGGCAAAAGTCAAATCGATTTAAGGAAGTTTATGATTTCTTTTTTGCATACAATTCAATCATTGCTGAAAAGTACAAATCAAATGAAAAAAATATTGATAGTAACCAAAGGAGCAGATGGCCCAGACGGTACAATGAAATTGGAAGGGAAGTATAATTTGATTTTGAGTGCTATTTGGGGTTTAGTGCGTTCAGTGAGGCTTGAAGTAAAAGCGCGCATAATATGCATTGATACAGATGCTATGGGTGGCGAAGAGTTATCATCACAACTGATGCATGAGGTTCATAACGAATCGTGTGATGAGGTTGTCTACAGAAGAGGCAAACGTTTCATACCAGTTCTTGTAGAAAAACTGTGCAATATGCCCAACAGTAGGACTAATAAAGTATCCGGGTGCGCGAACGGTGTATTTATCATCACAGGTGGACTTGGAGGTTTAGGAATTCTCACTGCAGAGACTCTTGCTGAGTTAGGTGCAAGGGTACTGGTGTTGGTGTCTCGTGAAAGTAAAGTCAAACTCCAAGTACAAGACCTTAAGGCCCGTTTAAAAAAAATAGAAAATACAACAAGCACCAAGATTTCTATTGAGACATGCGATATTAGCCTAGAAAGTAGGGTGGAATCCCTGTTGGGTAGAGTTCGTCATGCGTATGGCTCCATTGATGGGGTTGTGCATAGTGCTGGAGTAATCTCAGATCGATCATTTTTCCAACAGGATGAAAATAACTTTGATCTAGCTTTCGAAGGAAAAGCAAACGGGGCCTGGCTTCTTCATAAACACACCTTAGGAGATAGCTTAAAATATTTCATTTCATTTTCATCATTGGTAGCTTTGTTTGGAAATGTAGGTCAAACAAACTATGCAGCTGCAAATACTTTTTTGGATGGTAAGTTGAAATGATTTATTATTTTCAGACACATAAAAATGGACCAATTTATTTTTTTTTCTTTTCCAGCTCTTGTGAGGTACAGGCGTGCAATAAATCAGCCTGGAATTAGTATTCAATGGCCTCCTATTATTGGAGTAGGTATGGCAGCGAATAGGACATTCAAGGGACAGATCAGTAAGACATGCATAGGACCAAACGCTGTTAAAGCAACTCTGTTGCGCTTATTTCTTGACACTCACTGTCAGGATCCAGTTCAAGCTGTGGTTGATAAGAAGTTTTTTGAACTTTCAAAAATTCCTCCTTCTATTTGTTCGATACTCTCGAAGAGCGGGCTGCTGACAAAAGCCTCAAGAGAAAAAATCAATCAACAACAATTAAAAAATGAAACTCTATATAACATTATAATGTCATGTATAGGGCAACAATTCGATAAAGAAAGTACATGGGAAGAGCTTGGCCTAACATCATTCAGTTCAATGGAGTTACGCAGTATTTTATCAGAAAAATATTCTATTGATATCCCACCTTCTTTCATGTTTGAATATCCAACACCAAGTGCGCTCAATCATTACATTGAAAAAACTAAAAGGCCCCCTTTCAAAATCAAGGATGCTAATTTTGATGAGCTTCACCAAGAGAAAGTCTTTACTTCTTGGTCCGTTTCAACTGCGCTACAGGCGATTGGTGTTGTCCACCTCTTGGTTCTATTTTCATTTTCATTTTTACCTGCCCTTAAATTTGGCGAATGGATAAACGGAACAAATGCAGCCAATATTGTGCTTCTAGATGTGAGGAACTGGCATTGGATTCCACTCATCATTGCCCTTTGGATGTTTTCTCTGTCAGTATTAGTTTTTATTTGCAAATGGTTGATCATTGGACGGTACGAAGAAAAGCAGGTTCCCGTTTCATCGATCTATTTTGTCCGATATTGGATACTTGATCATTTGTTGTGTTTATGGGAATATTTAGTTGGGTGGACAATTAGAGACACGCCCCTAATTATTTTGTTCTATAAGCTCATGGGTGCTAAAATCTCTTGGGATTCATCGATAAATTCATTTTTGCGAGAGTGTGATCTTATAGAAGTAGGTACTGGGACAAAATTGAATGGAGATATTATTTGTCATCGTTACTTATCTTGGAAGGATGGTGAATTCCTTCGATTAAGGAGGATTCAGATTGGGGATCATAGCGAAGTGAGAGGGATTGTGATGCTTGGGAGCTCTATTGGTAACCAATGTATGATCAATACGACTGCGCTGGTTTGCGAGGGAGTTCAAGTTCCAGATGGAACAGAAGCTAAAAGCAACCCAGCATTCAATGCAGGTTCTTCTTCTTTGCTGAATTATGACGAAGCCGATTCAAAAAGGCTTTTGTTTTTTGCTATCGCCAAATCTCTGTGGCTCCTTTTTGAATTATATGCGTATATATTCTTTCTTTATATCGGCCAAAAGGTGATGAAAGAGTTCAGATTACCGCAAGATTTTCGTTACGTATTGTTACTTCGTTGGATATTGGTATTCTCAATATCATTTTTGATATCATTGGTATTTTGTATCTTTTTAAAATGGTTCCTAATTGGTAAAAAAAAGACGGGACCCGCCTCATCTCTTCGCAAGGAAATTGCAGATTGGTGTGTTGATTTTCATTACCAAACCACTGTGCTCCAAATCAAATTTCTGTGTCTCAGCAGTTCGAAATTTGTCAATGTGTATTTAATGTTTCTTGGAATGGACATAGATTTAAAGTCACACATTTTTCCAATGCACGTGGCGCCTTCACAAGTCGATCTAATATCGATTAGAAGCTCGTTCTTCTCGTCTGTGACTTTTGAACAGCCCAAACATGAGAATCTTACGATCAAAGTGGATGACAGTAATATCGGAAAAGGTGTAATCATTCATGGAGGATCCCGTATCTTAGGAGCACAAATTCAACCTACCTCGGATGTGAGAGGGAATGTCAAAGGCTCTATAGAGAATTCATGCGATCGCGAGAATTATTTTGTAAAAGAAATATTTGGAATTCTTGTCTGTCCTATCGTATTTGCATCATTGATACCATCCTATGAGCTTTTCATACATGATTTAGGCAATTCTTTGGGATATAAAATGATGCTTTTGAAGCTAGTTTGTATACTTTTTGTTCAAAGAAACTTATCTCTGTTTATTCATCACTCTGTCGCAATAGCCATGGATTCAGGAAACAGAAATCAAAATCTTCCTTTCTACCAAGTGATAGCAATGGGATGGAGGCGGCACAATACAAGCAGTTGATATTGTGGGAATTTTGGCTTAACTCTATCAAGGGTTGAATTCGACGAAGCCATGAGTTATTTTTCATAAGATTAAATGAACAAGACTAAATTTTTAACGTTTTAGGTAGACTCATATTTGTGCAAATACTATTTTGATCGATTTGGTTCCATTTTTACTCCATGCATCTTTCAAGGGTTGAATGCGACAAATCCATGAGTTATTTTTCATAAAATGAAATGAACAAAACTAAATTATTGACGTTTTAGGGAGACTCATATCGGTATAATTATTATTTTGATCAATTTGGTCCCACTTTTACTCCCTGCATCTTCTTCCCCAAAATCCATCATCTTCAAATTTTTTCATTTCACAAAATTTCTCTTTGGTTCTATTCTCGTCTCGTCAATTTCTGCGGTGGATGCCAACTTGATTCAAATTTTTTTGAATGATTTGATTACACTTTCTCCCATGTAGATTAGGAAGTCTGCATGGATGCGCTGATGTAATCTATCTGCTATTAAAATATACAGGGATAATTGGTTTTAGAAGATTCCTTCTGCCCTAAATTCAGACATAAAGTTGGTCCTCTCTTTTTTCATTGTATACCAATGATGCACATATCATTTTACGAACCATCCAATTCTTTATCAAAATAATTGCTGGTGAACTTTTGTTTCCTTATAATTCATACACCTAGATCAATTATATTTCTTTTTTCTTCATGCCCCATATATTAATATCAAAGGTAGGAATAACCAATTAAAAAATCACGTGTAGTTCAAAATGATTTGAAATTTATGTAACGTAAATGCAATGATTTTTAATTTGATCTCTACCATGGGAAAACATCTATGTCATCATTATTGCGAGTTTCTTGAGGAAGAAGCAGAGTTGGAACTACTTACGCTTGCTTCATCTTGTTTGGGTTCTTTCTTATCGTTTACATCCCTATCTTCACCAACGAAACTTCTTTCAGATTCCGTATCACTATCACCAATAGTTACAACCTCATCATCGCTTTCCTCGATATCTTTGCCCTCCTTCACCACCCCCTTCAATTGAATCTTTTCTTCTGCCTTTTTTATCGGGTCCTAATACGTATTTAGTTGCTGTTCGCCACTTGTTCACTTCATCGTCTTCTTCATCTTCTTCATCATCATCCAAACCTTTACCCATCATGTGCAACACAAAATCCACCATATAAGAACTTCCATATAATTAATCAAGCCTATCTAAGTGTCTTTCCGCATAAGGTGCAATGCCGGCCAATAACTCTGCGATGTTACCATGATCACCTTTGGATGCCAGCTTCGCTACAGGGATGGAACTAAATATTGCTCGAACCGTAATCATGCCGATATAAGAATTTCTTGCTCTTGTATTCCAATCTCTGCAATATCTTAATATTCGATAAATTCGTGACATTGGCCAACCTTTTACATGACGACATAGCACTTGAGGCGGTTCGTTATTTGTTTCGAGAACGTTTCAATTTTCACTTTGTTTCTCAAGAGCGTTTTCAACCAAGGACGTCAAAACCTTAAAGGAAGAAATAATGATTCAATATATTAGAAAAGAATGTAACTAACGTAAGGTTTCAAAAGGAAAAATGTCTTCCTTACCTTCAATGTCATATGGGACTTATCAAGTACTCCAAAGCTTGTTCATATTTGTTAGATAGTTCCAGCTGAACCGCAATAATAAAAGTAGATAAACTAAAAGAATAATTTACCAATTCATAATTGTGTGCTTTATTTTGTTAAAACTAAAAACTAAAAACTCTCGTTTGATTCACGAG
>Ga0209092_10004890_pt1 | contig 10970 bp, 2 predicted proteins | sample FraStrMetagenome_FD_187446 | JGI IMG/M metagenome (GOLD analysis project Ga0209092, IMG submission 187446) | Marine eukaryotic phytoplankton communities from Arctic Ocean - Fram Strait ARC3M Metagenome (SPAdes) (version 2) | ecosystem: Environmental > Aquatic > Marine > Oceanic | place: Fram... | reverse complement strand
TCAACTCACCGTTTCGCCATTTCGAACTCGCATTCTCGAACAATGAAAAACCTATGCTTGTGAGGAAGTTTATGTAAATAAATAATTTAGTTAGCATAAGCAATATTTTATATGAACAAAGTATGTTAGTTAGTTAGTTAGTTCTATGATATTTTTTAGCCAGGGTTTCCTATTTTTTAGGCCTACGCGAGGGTAGAGTAGCCGGATTTCCCTCCTACAAATTAGCATATATCATTACATATGAAAAACATCGGCCTTCACTGAAATTACTCAGACTCCGAGGAGCTTTTCGTTTAGACTACAGGCAACATATGCTAATTGTATATAATGGATATGGTAAAAAGTAACAGAGAAGAACCGACTAGTATCTACCATCACGAACACCCGAAAAAAGGTACCTCGACCGAGTCACGCATTCTTCCTCATCTCTTTACCCAATGTCATTCTACTAATGTCTTTTCCCTTACATCGTACAATCTTCCATCTATCTTCCCCAGACTGCTTCCGCATCTAAACTTTACTTCTATATCCATTTGTGTATTCGATAAAAGAAAAGAAAAAACCGTTCGTCCCGGAAAAGAACCAATCTATACTGCTTCACTCCTAACTTTTCCAGACTGCCTTCGCATCTAGTAGACTTTACTTCTATAACGCTATCTTTTCACTACTTTCATACCTCATCGCCGTCGCTCGCATTCTTGTATCCGATATCTCCTCCCCCGTCCCTATGCGCGCCTTTTTGCTTTCCTAACATTCTCGCTCTCCTTTTGTCTAGTACGTTTTCGTTTGGGACTTCCAGGTATGTCCGACTTCGCTTCTATTACCGTTTTCGAATCCAGGGAATTCATGTCATGCCACCACGATTTGTTATTTAATAATAATTTGGAGCAAATGTTTCGAATTTTTACAATTTTGCGTTCTCGAAATTTTCCTGTTCCTAGATTTAATTTATCTACCCATTTTCCTGGGTTTTCTTCATCAAGAGATCTCCAACACGCCATCAATCCACCCAAAATTGTAAATACCCCGTCTTCTGCTCTACCATTTCTTTGCATATTTGAAGTTGTCCATATGATCTTTCCCTCGCTCCCAAAAATTTCCTCCACATTTCGGCGTAACTTTGATGATATACTCTCACCTGTCGTACCTGCAAAATAAAAGTACCATCCTGAAATCCTCTTTCGTCTTTTATGTATTAGAATAAGTGACCAACCGCAGCGTAGATGGCTGCCCGAGAAGATTGGTAAGAAATATACTCCATCCATTTTTTCCTTTGCAAAATTAGATTCAAAAACATTCGCTATTCTTTTCCAATTTCTTTGATGTCCACTCTCCAAGGTAATACGCTCGATAACATTTGAACATGCTATATAAGTTCTTTTGTTTGTGTACCTTCTCATTTTTAATATTGCAATTTCCATAATAATGCAGGATAAGGGCTGTCCGTTGACTTTAATGAGTGTTGCTGCTTCGTTTGCTGTGTATCCTTGAATTTGTCCTAGCCCAAGATTGCGCATCATTCTTGATGTAAACCGTTGATGCAGGGAGGCATTTTCTTGAATTCCTGCATTTGGTTTGTTTACCATCTCATTCTCTTTATTGCCAATCTGACCACCTGTGCTTAACAGATCTTCCATCAGAACAATTCCTCTTTTAGCTGCAAAGGATATGAGTTCACCTGTTATTTCCTCGTCCTCTGGTGTTTCAAACCCGTCTGCTTCATTGTTGTGTTTGAAGGGATCTGTAAACTCCTGTGACTTTATTGTCTCACCCTTATTTCCATCGGTTTCCTCTTCCAACTTAGATATGGTAAAATCATACCATAGAAATCTCCTGGCTTTATTCCACCCGTTTGCTCCTACAACGCCAAAGACTTTTGCTATTAACAGAATTGCATGTCTGTCATTGATAGCCACTTTGTTGTTCCTGCTCTCCAATATCCTACCTTTGTAGCCACCTGCCTTTCTAAATTTACGATATAGTCTTGGCCATTCTCCCTTACCTAAATCCTGTATTTTGGGAAATGTAGTGTTGAATAAGGTGAGTAACCCAAGATGAATGGTATCATCCATATCAATACCTTTACAAAATGCTAAGCATTTTCTTATCGCTGTTTTTGCACGACCACATCTTTCGCAAGCGACTTGGTTGTTTGCTATCCAGTACGGATTGTGTCCATCCATGACATTCCAAAAGTTCTTTTCGTTGCCACAGGTGATGCCTTGACAGAGTAATGGTCTAGCCCACATTTCCGTTATCTTATTTTGCTCATTTCTAGTATTTGTACATGTATCACTTTGGGGTTTTTTGTTTCCAGAATTACTTTCTTTCTTGAGATTTTTTAGTTCTTCCCGGCGCAGACGTAATTTTTTAATATCCAAGTTATATTTTCTTTTAAAAGTTTTTTCTACTTCTTTAGAAATACCTCCTACAATTCTATGTAGTCCAATGAATTTGCCTTTCACTAATTCTCTAGCATCACTCCAGATTCCTTCGAGTGTTTTCTCTAAACCTACCCTAGCCTCTTTATTCATTAATTTGTTGCAGGCCATTCTAATGTATTTGGATATCATGTCGTTGAATGCTCGGGGTATTATACCCATATGCATGCAGTCTACGATACCCAAATTCTTTACCTCAAGCTCCCCATCTCCTAGAGCTGTGCCAAAACCGAAAATATGTAAGAGGATGAATTTATTCGTATTCCTACAATCTGTGATCTGTTTTGCTTCGAAGAAATTAAGCCACTGATTCATATGTAGGTAATTATTTATACATATATCATTTGTTTCTAGTCTCCCTTCATGAGAGTCTCTAAGGGATAATAGACATTCGTTTATGCTTGCGATGAAGTTGAACTGATCGTCTTTTGATCCGAAATTGTCTAATATTAGCCAAAGATTTTCCTCTATTAAAATATTCATTCCCTTTCTGAAACCTGCAATAAATACGTTCCCACAGAAAAAATCTAGGTGCCTTCTGTTACCTTTAAGATTCTTTCCTAGTGATGATTTTAGGTTTTCTGGCATCGTAGTCTGTTTCAGACATAGTCTACAATGGAGTAGAGATGGGTCGTTCTTTATATATTTAGTATTTAAAAATGACTCTTCTACTTGCTCTACTGTGTGTTCTGTGTTGATACATTTCTCCTCCATTATCCAGCCTATCCGTATAGCGGTATTCATATACATGCACCTTGTGTGGGTATTCGTTTTCCCTAATAGTGCCCTCTTCCAACCCCTACTAGCATTGACTAATTCCGGGTCAGCGTCACTGGTTTCAATTATACGAGGAAGAAGACCTTGCACCTCCTTCTTTTTCCATCTTTTTAAGCGTTCTAATTCAAGTTTTTTCCGTACAAACCGTATGGTATTCTTATCAATAGACTTATTGTTCCATGTTAGAAAAAATTTTAAATTCGAATGCGGTAGAATTAATTTATATGGTACTCCGCTATTGAAGTCTTTTATTTCACTCAGTTTCACTTTCATTATCTCTTCTGCTGCCTTATCGGCGTGGTGATTCGCGTTTGTTAACGCTATGTTTGGAATGATTTTCCTATACCTCGGCGGATTTGCCTGGTTTATCCCATCATGTGAGTCTAACTGATGAGAGTCCACCTTCAGGACGCATCTGTGGACGTTATCATCAAAGTAATGTTGATCCCAAGATTTCACCTTCTCTGTGTCCTCTCTTATATCTGTATCTGGAGCCTTTGCACTGCCTCCCACCCAGGTTGCAGCTATCTTGATGAATTTACTATTTCTAATTTTCAGTTCTTGATGAAAAGGGTCGGTTGCCTCCTCCTCTACATCGATATGTGCCCATCTTTTTATGGAGTTCTCTAATCTACTTAGAACTGTTTTACCCAGGCCATTCATCATCTCCCGAATATAGTGTCTGTCCGAGAGCTCTTCAAAATCCCTCAGCTCCAACACCCGATTTCTTACCGACGTGCTATCCATGACTACACAACGAGGGATAGCCGGATCCATAATCTCCTCCTGCATGCAGTATGCAACCGCTTCGCCGTGTCCAATATCAGAGTTGCCTGCTCCAATTTGATCTGGGAGTATCATATTACGGGCTATTAGCGGAATCGTGGGTCTGCCTTCCCACTCTCTAGATTCAATGGTTTCGTTTTCTTTGATGTCTAAAATACAAACCACAATCGCCGCAGTTGTTTTGAAACCCGTTGTATTCTCACAGGTTTCTACCTTATTGTGCCCGCCGTCCGTTGCTATTATAATGGGACTTTGAGAGTTTCTTATCATTTCTAATACAAAGCTGTATTCAATATTAGAAGATATACGGTAAGTTCTGTTTTTTCCTTCCAGGACTTTTGTATTGATCATAATTTCGTCTTTCACTAAATCCCAGCATTCCCTAGTAGTCATATTATCATTTCTTTCAAAGATATTATTGTCTACTTTCCTAAAGCAGAAGTGTGGGCTCCAGGTAGCTTTTGAATCCATGAAGGAGACAAGGTACGGATTATATGTCCATTCAAAAAACCAAAATGAACCTACCATATCCATTTTCCTTTCAAGAATACAGTCCTCCCACCATTTTGCAATTTTCCTTTCATTTAATCTCTCATCCTGTTCCCTGGCTTTTTCATTACATCGAAATTGTCTTACAATTCTTTCCGCTTTTTTAAAACAGGATCCATCAAAACTCAACTCAGTCAGTATTTCCATTCCATCCTTCATAGAATGATGGTTTCCTGCGTCGAATTCTTCGCAACCTACAGAAAAGCCTCTTCCATGTATCTCTAGCTTTCTTACCATATAATTGGTAAGTCCGTCATCGGTATCTCTTACGTGTATTCCTAGTTTCGCCAGCTTATGAATTGCCTCCCTGACAAAGTTTGAGCTAATATTTGAAATCTCGTTATTTCGCATAGCATCTACTCTGCCTCTAGCTACGAAGGCGTCTAGCATACTTCCATTAAGTATGACTTCGAGTTCCCTCACATTCGCCTCTATATCAGCGTCAACCAAGGATTTGATTTCATGACCTAGCTTTTTGTTCGATAGATACAAACTATGTCTGGCATCATTTTTGGCGAATCCTTTGTTCTTGCCAATGTGATCTAGGATAAAATTATCACATTTTGTCAGATCATTCAGGTCGTAGTTGAATTGCAGAGGAGCAAATGAAATCATAGGTACTATAAGTGAGTTCACGCTATATTTCTGAGGTGCTTCCTTCATCATACTTATTTTGATCTCCTTCACTCTATCCCTCACTTTACTTAACTGTTTCAAGTAGGATGTGCTGGTGTCTCCATCTAATTTAGAGGTAAGCCCTAAATGTTTACCGTTTTTTAATTTGGTCAAGGATTCGACTTTTTTAATCTCTTCCTTAGAAAGACCTGCTTTATCCAAGTTTGCTAGCGTATTTTCGTTTGCATGGCATCTGACTGGCATGTTTTCTTTGATGGGGCCGTCTTTGTTGTAGTTCCAGGCGATGCTGTCAAATTGGGGCAGACTAGCTATCGTTTTTAGTTTTAAATTATAAAAACTAATATCACATTTACTCCCTTTTCTACCAATTTTCAAAACAATGGAAAGGTCTCCAGATTGTTTAATGAATTGTTTGACTGCCTTAATCAACTCTTCGTCAGAGACTAGTGAAATAATTCTAGTATTGTCGTCGCTATAACCAATCCTATATAGTTTAATCTTTCCATCTCTAGCATCATAGGAGTAAAAGTAATAAGCGAATTCTTTTCCTACACTATCATCCAAGCACTCCTTCAAAATACATTGCCAAATATCATGTTTGAACTTAATAACTAAGTTCGCACATCGAGGGGAATCAGGGTTTCCTTGTTCTAAACCGCAGATAAATTTGGCCTTGATTACCCCTTTATTCGTAATGATTTCCACATCTTTTTCGCTTAGGCAGGATGCCTTTAGTTCGAGCCACCCTTGTACAGGGAAGCCATTCACTCTATGTGCCGATAACGTTACCTCCGGGGCTATCATGTCGAAAAACCGTTCCTCATCTTCATCCAACTGGCATGTAGGCTGTCCTCCTTCCATGCAGTCTTCCCGGAATCCCAATTCGGTTCCAACTAACATTTGGCACCCCATTCCTGGTCTATAGGCGCTTAAACCCTCATGTAGAACTTTAGCTTTTTCCATGGCCTTGGACATCAGGTCAGCCATAATATCACAAACGAAACAGTATATATCGTTGCATAAAGATATAGGCCTTGTTTCATTAGGTTTTCCTGGCTTAGGTATAGGGTATCTTTCTATTGATTTCAAACAATTAGGCATGTATCTTAATAAGAAGATTAGGTTTATGATGCTTAGAAGACATTTTTGCCAGCATACTTGAAACCTTCCAATCACCGCCATATGGAATCCTTGATGTCTTGCTTTCCCAGGAATCTTTTTTAGAGCTGGCCAAAATTTCTTTTCAATGAGATCCCCGTTTGTCATGGTTGTTTCCCAATCCTTAATATAAAAGGGATAAAACATCTCCGGCTTATCTTTGTCTGGAGCTCTGAATAGATTTGCAGTATGCTTTCCATGTGCGCTGATTACGGCTGATCTTAGTTCTTTGGAGATGTATCTCCCATTCTTGACAACCTCTTTCACATCGGACCTTTTGAATATACGATCTGGTTTAAGTTTAACTCCCCTGATACCTAACTTCCCTACCCTTATCAACTCTGCAAAGAAACAAGATTCGTTTGCATCAGATTTAGCCATCCATCTACTGTGATGTTCGAATGTAGCTTTGAGTTGTTCCTCCTCATCTCTACAGTTTCTTATATCTCCAAGTTCTTTGTCAAATATGGAGTTGTGTACCGCCGGTGCATCCCTTCCTTGTGGTCTTACTTTCATGGCAAATGTTTTTAAATCACATACTTGAATTAAGTATAGGAGCTTGCACTGTCTATAAGTTGATTGGGCCCTAAAGAGTTTCTTTGACATATTTTCCAACTTTTCAACAGATTTCTCCAGTCTAGAATCGATATCGTCCAGGACTTCGTTGCTTTGATCTTGCAGGTTCCAGATGCGTCTTTCTTTTACTTCTATTAACTCCTCATTCCAGTCAAAGAAGTCGTCTGATAAGAATTTGTAAGGATCTGAGTCCTCTGGAGCGTCCCTGAAAATATGAAGACATTCTGCATCAATCATCAATTTGTTGACCTTGTTGTTTAGAGTTTTATTTAGCTTCAGAGATTCATATTTTCTCCCCAAATTATTTTTGGATAACTGGAATAAAAATCTTGCTTTTGGTGAATTTTCTTTTCCGTTTTTCCTTTCATTATTTTTATTAAAAATTGACGTGATATGTTGTTTCCATTGATCTTCTTCCTCATTCAAAAGCCCATGGATTTCCTTTGCGTTTGCATCTATCGAGGTAGATTCTATGATCAACGATAACTTTTTATGAAAGTTAAACCCGACCGTATCCCAAATATCTTCTATCTGATTGTTGGCCTTACCCTTTTTTAACCAAGAAATGGTGTTTTTCAATCTTTTTAATTGTGTCGCTTTCCATTTTACCCTATCATTCAAATGTACCATCTCTATCGCTATCGGGAGAGAATCAAAGAAATTATTCCATTTTCCTTTTATCGTATTTGATCTATTTTCCTTGGCTTTGCGGGTTAAGGATTGTTCCTTATCTAGGGCTAACTTTTTCATTATTTCCTCCACCGCCAACATAAATTCTAAGGTCAAATCATCCATTTCACTAGCATAATTTTCATCAATTTCCGTTAATTTGTTCTTTTCACCATCAATGTTTTGATTGATGCTATCAGCACAGAATTTGTCCCATAATTTATCGATTTTCAGTTGAATAGAACCAAGTTTGAAAATTGAATAATTACTTTTTTCATTTGTTAACTTTTGAATGTCTTCAAACATTTTGCCATTATCCAAAGAAGATTTACAAGCAAATTTGCTATCGTCAAAACCGATTGTGACCTTTCCCTCCTCATCCTTGGATTGAATGATGGGGATTTTGGATATTTTACTGTAGCAGAATCTAGTCCTAATTTCATCATCATTAGTATTATTTCTTCCAAGTCGAATAAACTTGCATGAAATTAGCGCATGATCAGAAACGAAAAAATTATCTCCGGTGACCTTATCTAGATTAGAATGCTTGTATAACCAGGATTTGAATTTACTATCCCTTGGAAATAGAATATGGTCGATGCCGCGGTGGCTGTCCCTGCCAAACCTGGTCCAGTATTTGGTGTCCGGATTTTGATCTCTAACTACGGAAAAGTGGGAGGGTAGTAGTAGATTTATTAAACCATCATCCATGTAGTCCCTTCTATATTTGCCGAAATTATCCTTATCTTTAATGGAGATAGTCTCTTGTAAATCGCCCAGAATCATTATACAGATTCCTGGAAATTTGTCTACCCATGATTTCATTATCTTCTTTACACAGGCTGTGAGTAATGATCTAATATTTTTCTTCAGCATTCCGGATTTAGATTTTCCTTCCCCTGAAACTCCATATACGCTGACGATGCCTAATCGTTGGATTTTTCCTTTGTCATCGCTCCCAAATCTATATGACACTGATACAATTCTGCCGCTCATCCATTCTTTCATATCTTCTTCCTCTTTACCTCCCCAAGCAATATTATCGGTTAGGATTATCTGAAATTTTGAATCGAAACATTTAATTCTTGATTTTCCCAGATCCATAATGGTTTTTGAAATCCAACTATTGCTGCTTTTGTATTGCGCACCTCTTGGTTCCTGTAAACTTAGAAAGGTGAAACCTTCTCTCAGAAACATCTCCATAGCTGTAATATGGCTATATCTGTTTTGGATATTATAGCACCCTATCTTATCTAAATGAGTTTTATTGACGTCCTTTAGGTCTTCTTCCCTAATTCTTACTATCTCTTCCTTACTCTCTTTTATATTCAATGGAGAGATAGTATTTTTCGTAAACTGAATCATTTCTGAATCCACTTCAAGTCTACTCGGGGTTAGAGATTCCGTATATTCCTCCAGATTATCGATTGCCTTTAAGTTTGATAGCGACTCTGAGATGTCTCCTTCATATTTGCTATCATCATCCGCTTCTTTATCTTTCATAATGTAATGTTTTCTTCTTCTTTTATGTGATATATGTAGTGGCTCGACCGATCTATTGCCTCTCTTTTTAAAATTTTCATGAAGACCGTTGTCAGAATTTTTGTTTTCTGTCCTATGTTTTTCATCGTGATCCGTTGAGCTATCATACACTGAATTGACTTCCTCAGAAAGGTTAGGCATGCCAAAACCTACTTCTGAATGATTCTGCTTACTAAAGGAGCATGAGGTGAAGCTATCCGTCGAAGTATCGCTATCAAAACTTGAGTTATTCCCTTTATTCCTTATCCCGCAGTTGTAAGGTATATTGTCAAATTTCCATAAGTTATATGAATCATTAGTAAGAAAGTTTTCCGTGATCTTTATATCCTCTGTCTCCAGTGCCGACTTGTCATGTGCAGTTGAATACGATTCAATACTATCCTCTTCATCTGACCCACTGGCATCATATTCTGAGTTGGAATCGAACCGTTTTTTGATTTTGTTGGTATTTTTTCCTATGATATCACTATCTGGTGAAAATAAACCATATGGGTCTGAACAACTGTCATCGCTTCTTTTATCTCCTTGGTTTTTTGGTGTGCTATTCATTTTCCGAACTTACTTTTCCTTCAATTATTAAGATGACTGTTATATCGCGGATTAATAAATCCTAAACTTCCACAAAAGAAAACCCGAAGAACTTAAATGCTTTGTTTATATCTTTTTCTTTAAAACCGTATTCCACTGATAAACGTGTATAGAAAAAGTGTGTGTAATTTGGGCTTCCAGGATCAACAGAGATATTAATAATTAACTTGACCACTGATCTGCACTCCGCAATTTGGCTTGAGATCTCCAAAATACTCCTTCCTTTGTGAATTTTTTGGATGAATTCTTTTTTTGTGAACTTATGATTGATGGCTTTTTCCTTAACTAGGAATAAAAATATATTTTCACAGTGTTGTTTTGTGAAATTAATCCAAAACCACCAAGCTCTTCCTGCTTCCTCAATGTATCCTTCACAGATGAGGGAATCCTGGTCTGAACTGTAAATTTTGTCAATTAAATCACAGATCTTTTCATACTTTTTCCTCAAGAAAACACTATTTTTGAAATTAACACACTCTTGAAAGATTGAATTGTTAAATCTTCTTCTAAGGTCCGACATTAATAGGAAATCTTGAAATGGAATTCCCCGCCAAAATGAAATTAATGATCAGAATTAATTGAACCAAATTGTCAGTATTTTGAATATACCCTTCGGATGTATTTTCTTTTCAGTATTAATTAACCGCAATGACCAATGATTTTAAATTTTATTTAATAATCCACGAATGATCCACGAACGACCTGCTAATAATCTCGAATGATGTGACGCGAAACCAGAAATGTTGAAAAAAAAGAAAAAAAGAAAAAAAGAAGAAACTTCGAAATTTGAAAAGGAAAAAGTTTTGAAATTTTTTTCCGAAATGTGGGCTTTAGAGCGACTCGAATTAACCTTTCCGAACTTGTGAATGAAAAAATGTTCTCGATTGTTGTTGTGATGATAAAAACCAAGAGACTTCTCAGATTCAGCCGAATCTTCTGTTTTCAATGATGTGTTTGATTTTTTCCTCAGGTGGATACTTCTTGAGAAATTTGATGATTTACTTTCAAATTCGAATAATAAACCGCTGATCACTATCGAAATCAGAATAATTTTCAATCGACGTTGTAGAACTAAGTCGATCTCGCCGCTCTATCTGAAATACCTCTTTAAATATCTCTATAAAAACTGAATCCAACGTAACAAAGAAAAGAACAGTCCGATAAAGAGAACCTCTGCAGTAGCTTGATGACTTTTCAGTCCCGAAAAACGCCGTCTCCTCCACGTTTCAAAATTTTTTTTTTCCATAT
>Ga0209092_10004889_pt1 | contig 10971 bp, 6 predicted proteins | sample FraStrMetagenome_FD_187446 | JGI IMG/M metagenome (GOLD analysis project Ga0209092, IMG submission 187446) | Marine eukaryotic phytoplankton communities from Arctic Ocean - Fram Strait ARC3M Metagenome (SPAdes) (version 2) | ecosystem: Environmental > Aquatic > Marine > Oceanic | place: Fram... | reverse complement strand
TCTTTCTCTTTCTCTTTCTCTTTCTCTTTCTCTTTCTCTTTCTCTTTCTCTTTCTCTTTCTCTTTCTCTTTCTCTTTCTCTTTCTCTTTCTCTTCCTCTTGTCGTTCCAAAATCTTCTTGGGTGGCAAGTTTCTAGAAGATTTGCTGTCAAGGTTCGTTACGCGAACATTGTATCAGTCAATCACTCCCAAAAGCCGCGAATGAATATATCACCGCGATCAGCATTTAGAATGCCGGACGAAGAGGAGCACTTGGCACATGCATTTTTGTAATAGGCAAGTATCGGAGCAGGATTTATCATAAGTTAACATAGGATGCGGGATGGACTAAACACATGTGCTAGTACCTTACTAACATTGTAAATTTATAATACATATGTATTCATTACTTTTCAGTAAAATTTAGCGTTTCTGACTTTATTTGACACGTGAAACCCGAAGTCTTATGAATATGATTAAAATAGTGTTATCTCTGAAGACTACAGTGCATGCATTAGTTGTAAGTAATTTGTCTACATGCATCATCCAGCACTATTAACTCGGTTTATTGCATAATTTCTCAATCCACTCGCTTTAGGACATCGGATCCTGAAGATATAACAATATGTTTATCAATACATGTTAATCTATAATCTTTTAGCTTTGACGTTTTACATTGATAGTAAATCTTGCAGAGGTTTGAAGAAAAGTAACCTTCTTGGGAATCGAATACGCAAACAACAATGTTCTAATTGATACTTAAACTTTTGACACAAATACCATACCTTTTAACACTAGCAATATTAAGTCGCATGATTTATCAATAGTACGTTAAAATTATTTTGGCGTGTTTTGGTTTTTAATGCGATCTTCCTACTTGACCGTCACTTTGTGTTGCAATGTTCTATCATATATGTTAAAACAAAGAGGTAATTGTAATTATCTCATGAATAAACAAAAAGTAAATTATTTTGTTCGCGGAATCGTGCAGAACAAATTCGCGCTATGTTAGGATGTCACATACATGTAGATAAACGAATGGAAAATATATTTCGGCTGAATCGATGGTGGAACTCTGCTCGGATTTCAAATATTGTTTGACATTTAAAGTATAAAGTTATGCAATTCATCCTGCGTCCTGCATCTGTACTTGTAGTTCGAATTTTTTTATTCATTCTATTGTGTTCGATTGGTTGTGACTTAGCGACAAAATATTTTGGAGAAATCAATCGAATTTATTTACATATTGTATTAATATGTCCACTAAGTACATTTCTGAGTTATGTATTCCTTTCTTGAAATACAAAATTAGACAAAAGAGGTTCATATGTATCGATTGGTTATACATGTGTACATGTAACATTGGTACAATGTACATTTATAAAAAAAATAAAAACACACACAAGACCCAGAACTGGTGTTAAAACTTCATTGCCTTTTATTACAACTGGTACAAAAGTAGAAGTTAACAAAAGATAAAGTACAGTTGAAAAAAATTGGAGAGGTATTCCAATGAAAGAAATGGAATCCGATTCTATTGACCTGTTGTCCGCCAATGGGTCTCATTATAATGTATATAAAAAAGACTCGTCAACGCTCCCGACGGAATTAGAGGATGATTATTCCGTAGGTGATACTTTGAACACGGTGTACAACGATGTGACGGATGAATCACTCCTCGTGAATAAACCCTTGAAACGAAAACCTGTGGCGTATACGTTGTGGACGTTTCAGGTTGTTCAGGCTACGTTATTTATATCATCCTTATTTATGGTTTGGTCCGCAACTAGACTTGTAAATCAGACGGATCAATCGAACATGGATACTCTCGATGAGACGACTATTTGGTCGAATATTGATATGTACCGAAATGGGGATTGTTGGGACATTGTTATTTTAATTTACTGCTTTTGCGTTTGTTTTCCGATTTTTAGAATATTCCTTTTTACTGTAGCAATTTTGATGCAAACGCTATACTTTGATCATGAAAAATGGCCGATTTCTACTGAAAGTCAGGCGCAGAGTATTGCTGATGAAGAAGATGAAAGGAAACTCATGCCATGGTGGCATGTGAATGCGTGGAAAGAAGGATTTCGAACAAAGGAAGGGAACATGAAGTTGGCATCAATTTCATTGGACATGTTGACGATATGTAATAAGATGGCATTCACTCAGTATTGCCTGATTTGTTTGTTGTCATGGTGTTTGGCGGTAGAGTTTGAGTTGGACCTTGATAATGGCGGGACTGCCTACGTCGAGATAAATGTGAAGGGTTTCTTTGGAGTAGTCGCGTATGAACTCGCATATTCTCTCACTGTAGTTATGGTTGCACTTCTAGTTTGGCAACAGATATGCTGGCTTCGGTCATATAAAGAACGAGCTGTTAAAGGTTTGAGTGTGTATGAGTATACATCAAAACCAACTGTAAACGGTTTAGATATTTTCGAAGAGATGTCAGAGCCCCTCATCCCGACTGATCCTTCTGTCAACACTTTCCATGAACCAACTCGCATTGATTATTTTCATGGTTTTCTGTGGTTATTTGCATTTGTAAACTGGTTGGCGCTGACTTGTGGGGTAGATTTAGCTCGAGTAGAGTATAGTGGACAATGGATGGAGGGTATCACAGAAGATCAGAAGACTGCCTCATTTTTCGCAGTCATCGGTAAATCGTACAAAACTTGTGATAAGACAGATCCTGTGCTACGTGAATTTTTATCTGGTGATCCCATGTATAATGGATATGTATATCCCACGATAGTATTAATGCTCATGGGATATTTGGTCTTAGGCAAATTATACAGAAAAGCATATGATGAGTCTAAGTACATTCAAGTATTTCGCGTTCTCAGAGCGGTATATCCAATGTCTCCACTAGAGCCATATATTGTGGCATATGTCTTATTTATAATTGAAATTGAAAGGATAACTGATCCGTTGCTGAATGAAGGTGAAGAATGTCAGGAAGAAAAGTGTTTGAGTATTAAGGGTAAATACGTGCCCGGTTTGCTGAACCTTGGTCTGGTAACAGTAGCTCTATTATGGTTATTCATTTCATTGAGAAAAACCTATGGTCACATGGTTTACAAAATTGAAAGATAGAGTAATGATGTAAATAATCAGTTTTGAAAGCAACATAATTGCATAGAAAATGATGTAAGAGTAACTTCACGGAATTCCTTCTATCTAACTCATTTCTTATAAGTTGCCCTAATCCAACATAATTTTTTCACTTTACTTCCAGGATATTTACGCCATCGCAGACTCTCTAAATTCCTTACATAATTATGAAAACAATTGTACCCAAGTTGAGATAAGTTTTAACAACGATGAAGGTTTACGGAAAATTCTATGGAAAATTAGTTCACGTAGTAAACAGACGACTTCATGGGTGATAGAACGTAATGGAGAATTTAGGCCATGTAGCGAAAGACTTGTTGGGTGATAACATAACCTTGAGGTGAACGTTATCACCAAGAGGGTCAAATCATAGGCTAAATCTAGATCGAAGAAGAAGCAGGTGAAGAGCAACAGTATAAACAATTACAAATTGGTGGCTCACCAAAAGCATTTAATTTTGATTACAAATTTCGTGAAGGAGCAGGCATTCGATATCGACATGATGCATCGTACATAAACTTAATTAGCAATGTACGTCGATTCAGTTCTCACAAAACAAGATAAATCGATGACAAATGGTTATTCTTCTGCTACGAAATTGTGGAAGAAGAAATCAGAATAGAATTTAGCCAGCAGACTGGGCCGACGGATTATAGAAGCCACTATAAGGCAAACTGCTTGTGTTATTGAGAAGTAGTATCCTCCATGAAAATATCAATAGTTTGGTGTGCGAAAACTGTGAATTAGATTTTGTTTTAAACACGTACCAAAACTAGGAAGAGTACCTGGTAGATCGGTACGTCGTGGTGTCATCAAGACCGATTCAATCCGTAAAGGAGGGAACAGATATCGAGTACATGAATCTTATACTCTCATACTCTCATCATACTCACGGTATAATGATATACCATTTAATCCTGAAACACTATACTGAAGTATGCGTAAACGATTTTTACTAGATTGGTACTCTCTATTACTCACATTGAAACGACAGCAACATGCAACTGGCGCATGTGTTCTTTGATTAAAAAACCAATATCGACCACTTCAAAATTGACCTTCTCCACTCTCGCAATAACGTACACATAAACAAGTGTAGCAATGATAATCTTCATAGCTCAAAAAAGCACCGATATTCATTCTGCTTTAATACTGATAGTAATATGTATTTTCTTCTTTTTGCCTTTGTGGATTGAAAATAAATAAGTAGAAAGTTCGTGAAAGTGACCGTTCAGAATACAGGATCCGATCAGACCACCAGGATTTTACATTTATGATTAGCAAATCAACAAATAGAGGTCATAGTCTTCATAGTTATAAATATGTTACGAGTAGGTATGCTCCAATATGGTTTTATATTTTGCACTTTTCCAAATTTCCTACCTGAAAAATTTACGTGATTCCGTAACCGTAGAAATAATCTCAAATAAATTTACCCCAAAAGGACAAAAGAAATAAAAACCTTATGCATTTCATAACATAATAATTGACTCGTGACGTCAATTATGGAGTAATACGCACATATTTTAAAATATATCAACTACATTAGTACATTGTATTTCATTCCTCTCTAGAGATGGAGGTTTAGTCGTTGACCTTATCTTTTTCGTAATATCACAAAAAGATGAATGATGAATTACGAGATGAATTCTAATTCATTTTTTTAAGAGATGTAAACTGTAAATTCGTTTCTATTTATTGGTTTCTCTCTAACATTCCGAAGTACATATATATGATTCATTTGTTCAAGTTTTTAAATATATGTAGTAAAGAAACTCGTCCACGAACAGAACAAAAAAAGAATTTATATATCGCAGGAAAGAATATTTTTCATCAAATCTTCGCAAGAACAGCATTTGAAACACAAGACCCAGCATAGGCATACAAAAACGTGAGACCTTCCTCTTTTCTATTTTGTCTTCCGACAAGTTACTTTCTTTCCTCTTCATCATGGCTCCTCCTCATCTGCCTCATCCGCAAGAGATACCCGTAGAAGAATTGGATGCTCACTCCTTTGAAGAGTCAAATCAATCGCTTAGTAAAAAAGATTCATTTTCTGAAGTCGTGACGGAAGCTGAGGAGTCTTCTTTCGAAGGGAATGTACGTTACAACGATGTGACGGATGAAGCTCTCCTCGTGAACAAACCATTGAACAGAAAACCTGTGACGTATACTCTGTGGGTACTTCAGGTAACTCAGGCTACGTTGATGATATCATGCCTATTTACAGTTTGGTCTACAACTCGACTTATCAACCAAAATGATGGTTCAACAATTGAAGAGCTCGATGAGACGACGATTTGGTCGAACATTGATATGTACCAAAATGGAGATTGTTGGGACATTGTTATTTTAATTTACTGCTTTTGCGTAATATTTCCGATTTTTAGAATATTTCTTTTCAGTATAGCTATTTTGATGCAAACGCTTTACTTTAATCATGAAAAATGGCCAATCACTAACGAAAATCAGGCGCAGAGTATTGCTGACGAAGAAGATGAAAAGGAACTTATGCCGTGGTGGCATGTGAATGCGTGGAAAGAAGGATTTCGAACAAAGGAAGGGAACATGAAGTTGGCATCAATGGCATTGGACATGTTGACGATATGTAATAAGATGGCATTCACTCAATATGTCATGGTTTGCTTATTGGCGTGGTGTTTGGCAGTGGATTTTGAATTGGAACTTGATAATGGCGGGACTGCCTATGTCGAGATCGATGTGAAGGGCTTCTATGGAGTAATGGCGTATGAGCTTTCGTATACTATTACTGCTTTTATGGTTGGACTTCTAGTTTGGCAACAGTTATGCTGGCTTCGATCATATAAAGAACGAGCTATCAAGGGTTTGAATGTGTCTGAGGTCACATCAAAACCAACTGCAAATGGTTTAAATATGGTGGAAGAGATGGCGGAACCCCTCATTCCGAATGAATCTCGTGTTAGCACTTTTCATGAACCCACGCGCATTGATTATTTTCATGGTTTTCTGTGGTTATTTGCATTTGTAAACTGGTTGGTGTTGACTTGTGGAATTGATTTGGCTCGAGTAGAGTATAGTGGACAATGGATGGAGGGCATAACAAAAGATCAGAAGACTGCCTCATTTTTTGGAGTCATCGGTAAATCTTTTAAAACAAATGATCAGACAGAACCTGGGGAGCGTGAATTTTTATCTGTTGATCCTATGTACAATGGATATGTATATCCCACGATAGTATTAATGCTCATGGGATATTTGGTCTTAGGCAAACTATACAGAAAAGCTTACGATGAATTTAAGTATATTCAAGTATTTCGCGTTCTCAGAGCGTTATACCCAATGTCTCCACTAGAGCCATATATTGTGGGATACATTTTGTTCATAATTGAAATTGAAAGGATAACTGATCCGTTGCTGAATGAAGGTGAAGAATGTCAGGAAGAAAAGTGTTTGACGATTGAAGGCAAATACGTGCCCGGTTTGTTAAACCTGGGTCTGCTTACCGCTTCTATGCTTTGGTTGTTCTTTTCATTGAGGAATTATTATGGTCACATGGCTTACAGAATTTAAAATAATAGATCAATTTGTGTAATCCTCTGATGGGTATGTTTATTTGACTGACAACGTACCAGATTCAGAAAATTTACTGAGAGAAGTTTATGTAACTAAAATGGTTGTATAGCAAAGCGGCTGTGCTTCTATAGCGTGAATAACTTAATTTATACTTACACATTTTGAGCTTCTTCGCGCAGTGAGTTCATAGCATTATAGTTTGGATAAAGTTTTATTCATAGGAGTATTTGAGACGCATACATTTTATCAATGATCATAAATGTTAACAATTTATTTATAATCATGTCATGTCTAGAAAACTAGAAAATGTCGCAAATGATCAGAAGGAACCTGAAGGCAAAAACATTGGCAGGTATGCCAATGTTTGAAACGTCGTAACTTTCAACCTCTCTTTTAATCCTCACACACACAGCCACAAACACTCTTTCATCTTTCATGAATTTTGAAAGTGTAAATATTTTAATACCACTTGGTGAACATCTCGAGATGTTCGCCAAGTGGTATTAACAATACCGTGAACATCTCGAGATGTTCGCCAAGTGGTATTAACAATGTAAAATGTTAATAAAAGTGATCAACCAAGGGTCGTCACTCCCCCGGGTTTTGTAGGTACATGCGCGTTTTAGACGAATATTTATGGTTTGATGCTGTGACCCTTGGTTGTTCACTTTTGTTAATATTTTACATTTTCATACGTTAATACCACTTGACGAACATCTCGAGATGTTCGAGAGAAGTCGTAATGTCATTTCCAAGTATGACGTGTACTGTAAATATATACATGTACATTTGCTTCACTTTGTAAATTTGTGTCCATTCGTTTGTCATCTACAGGAATTGCCATCGGAGTTTTGTCAACAAAATAAAAATTTTCACAATGTCAACTCCTGTTACTCATCTCACACCGTTGTTATGCAAAAGTTTCACGAACTATATTCTATTAGGGAATATCCATTTTGCTATGAATATAAGCATAGCTTAGCACAAACTTACTCGCCCCGTTTTCTCTTTCACCCAGTCTGGTTCGTGTCAAACACGTAACTTGCGTAAAAATATAGGTTACATGTATCCGGTTTTATTCGAATTTATGCCGAAATCGAATACAAGAGCCCTCACCTACTCATCTTGGACATTATAATAATTCTGACTACCTTAAAAGGAAAAACAATTGAAAACAAACATGACAGAAATTGATTCAGCATCTGATTCAACTGGAATTTTGACGGCATGCATACCTCTTGCTCATGCATCGAATTACATCAGCCAAAAAGACTTTTCAAATGTTCCTACAGAAATTGATAGTTCGTCTTCATCGGATGGATATGTCGACGTTGTACAGGAAGAGGCTCTTGAAAATAAACCCATGAATCGCACGTATACGGCTGCTTGTTTGTGGACGTTCTGTTTATTGCAGGGTGCTTTAGTGATCATTGCGTTTACCAAAACGTGGTCGAAGACTAGGCTCTTGAATCAATCTGACTATTCGATTATTTCGGAATTGAGTACGACGGATGTTTGGTCGAATATTGAAATGTATGAAGATAGTGACTGTTGGGAAATTGTGATTTTAATAGTTGTCTTTTGTGTGTTTTTTCCCATGTTTCGATTTGTTTTGTTCGCTATGGGGACGTACTCGCAACATAAGTACTTCAAGCATGAAGAATGGCCGATTGAGTCGAGTGCACAAGCTAAGATGATTTCAAAAGAAACAAATGAACAAAATCTTATGCCTTGGTGGCATGTGGATATCAATGGAGAATGGTTTTCAACGAAAGAAGGGATGATGAAAGTTGCCTCTATTGGAATTGACATTCTGGTTATCTGCACTAAGTTTTCATTTGCTCAGATTGTTCTTTGTTTGATGCTAAATTGGTGCATGGGAGTGGAATTTGAGCTAGAGCTTGACAATGGAAATGTCATAAACGCAGAGATTAATTCCAAAACTTTTGGCGGATTTATTTCGTATGGCCTGTCACTTTTTTTGTCAACGATAATGGTTTGCTTACTTGTTCTGCAGCGAGTGTTTTGGCTACGTTCGTACAAAGAACGATCAATAAAAGGTTTACCTAAAGAGGAAAACGAGCACTTAGATTTCTTGGAGCTTGATGACGCTCTTGATCAACCTCTGTTGACAGAGGGACAGTCATATGAACAATTTTCTGAACCGGTGGATATTGATTACAAACTTGCATTTCTTTGGACTATGGCATTTTCTAGTTGGCTAGCAATTGTGTCAGGTGTTGACCTAGCAAAAGTGAAATATACTGGCTCATGGACGGAAGGTATGAGCACAGATCACAAGACCAACTCGTTCTTTGGATTGATCCGTGATTCTTACGACTTCAATCATGAAACAAATCCCGTCTTTCGTGCTTTTTTACCATGCAACTTTACGACCACAAGTTTTGTTTACGCAACAACGCTTCTCTTTCTTTTGGGCTATTTAGTCATAAGCAAACTATCGAAAAGGATGTTTAACGGGTCCATATATCGGAAGGTTCTAATTGCTGTAAAAGCGCTGTATCCAATGTCAACACATGAACCATTATTCGGTGCGGGTGCTATATTCATCCTAGAAGTCAGAAGAATATCTGATCCTTTGTTGAATAGCACTGATGATTGTAGTGAAGAGAAGTGCTTACTGATCAAAGGTCAATTTACTCCAGGTTTACTTGCACTCGCACTTTATGCGATTTCTATGACAGTGTTGTATAGGATATTATCGAGAAAATACATGTACAAGATCTATGAGATGTAAAATAATAAAATAACTAAGTAAGAATCATTTTTACAATAAATAAATGTGTTCCATTGTTTTTGTTTTCGAGAAATCTACAGTTATTTCATTCGGTTGTTCAGTAGAGTTTTCGATTTTCTACAGTGTCATGTGTGCTCCAAAGTGTCGAACGTAAGATTTGGCAGGTTTGGAACAACATCATCGCGAATGCCGTATTCGCTTTCGATGAGCCATTCATTTTTGTCGTCTTTGCTAAAATCACTTTTGTCAGTGTCAGATTTTCATGGTTATGAAGGGAGATATTTAACATCGACAAAAAAGTTTGAAAAGTTAACGGTACTGCCAAGGGAATTCGACGGATTAGAGGCGGCGAACAAGGAAAGCGTGACTAATAAGCTCAGCTCCTAGCGAGTTCGTAACAATATAATTTAAAGGCTGAGTGCAAAAATGTAAAGCGCTATAGAAGAGCATTTTGGAGGTGCACTCAGTCTTCGAAAGTAACGCCAAGGTGCAAAAGAATATAGTTTAACTAAGGAAGTCTAACGTCTCTTGTCTACGAGCTCAAGAATTAGAGCAATGCTTTGCCAAAAAAACTGACAACTCTTGGGTGATCTACCAGTCTGGTAATGCAGTTTTCCATTCTCGATGCCGTCTACACTAATGAAAACATCATATTATGAATAGATAGCAAAATCTACAAGTATAGATGAATATTTTTTAAAAGCGATGTAAAGCAAATGAACAAAAACGAGTCTAGGAGAATAATCATGCATATGAATTTTGCTTCGATCATCATTTGCAGTATCGCCGATGCAACAATGACTACAACTGAACTGGCTTCCATTCTTTTCTTTCATAGTATATAGGTTTAACGAGACCTCAATAATTTATAATTAGATCATCTTTCCAATGTCACCGATGGGATTGGCAGTAATGAAGGGAAGCTTACGGAGAAGTTCTTGGGCCTGGCAACATGTCTTATTTGAAAATCGGGAGTTGATCAGTAGAATGAACGAAACTTTGATTTTTTTTTAAACTGTATGCTTTTATTTTATTAACTTCTACTTTTGTACCAGGTATAAATTACTTTGCAGTTACAACTCATCCTCTTCATCAGTTACAGGTTCGGAAGAGGAGTAGTAGCAGTTGTTATATGATCGAAACATATATAATACGCGTCATCGTTTTCCCTGTTATTGAACCATGAGTTCCCATATTCTGAGTGGTATCCTCTGGTATTTCCAGCGCATGCTGCCTGAGTTGCAGCTTCTTTTGTTCTTCGTATAAATTGTACCCGACATATCATTACTTCAGTCTGAGTCCTTATCGCCATACAACCTAGCGCAACTTTGAACCGTTTCTTGAATAAGGCGTAAGCTCCTTTCCTTTTGTGATCCGTAGGGCTCGCAGGAGTTGTGTTTCCTGCTTCTTGTGATTCTGCAGCCACCTTCTCTAAGGAGCAAATTAATTGCTTGAATCCTTTGTTTACTTCGCCAAAATGACCAACTACAAGCGAATCAATTCCATTTATACCGTAGGATTTTTTTTTGTTGGGCTTCAGGTGAGAGCCGGTAGGTAGGA
>Ga0209092_10004887_pt1 | contig 10975 bp, 2 predicted proteins | sample FraStrMetagenome_FD_187446 | JGI IMG/M metagenome (GOLD analysis project Ga0209092, IMG submission 187446) | Marine eukaryotic phytoplankton communities from Arctic Ocean - Fram Strait ARC3M Metagenome (SPAdes) (version 2) | ecosystem: Environmental > Aquatic > Marine > Oceanic | place: Fram... | reverse complement strand
AAGCTACATACATATCAATAAAAATAAAATACGTAACTTGGTGAACAGCCCCTCTCCATGGGAATTTGCCGACTTTTTCAATTTTTGAAGCTTCTCGATTGATTCAATCCAACTTCATTATACCGTTGTGTTCAGCATATTTAGGAGCTTCATCGGACCTATTCTCCTGGAAATTGGCCTTTTTAGCGACTTTTTAGAGAGATTTTTCCTAATTTTGGTTCTAGACCCTCAAGATTTACGCGTTCTCGATTTTAAGAACGTTAATCTGGCCTATATCTTCACATCTGGCACCTATCTGTATCAGCATTTCTTAAGCTACCGTTGGAACTTTTCAGTTTCTTTGTGTGAGTTCGAGAACACTTAGGAACGAGTCGTCTTTTTCACAAGACCGCCATCGCCGGTGCTCATAGTTTTCACCAAGCCTTGGGATTCATCCTTTTTCGATTAGAAATTCCACGAATTCAAAAACAAGCTTCATCTAAATATATTTCGAGTCACATTCATTCCGCTCTACTTAAGTTTTTGACAACGTGGCTAATTCTATCTTTTTGACAACGATATACGTACGAAATTTTCGGAAATTTCCTGGAACAGCTATTGGAACGATTATACGTCATCAGATCCCAGTCGAATTTTATTCGAATCGCGGATAGTTAAGAGGAAAATTCCCATTACGCAAGCTTTGGATTCAAACGTCTCTTATCCCCGTTCAGTTTATATCAGACCTTCCTTTTAAGAGTTTTTCACAATCAAGGTTCCACTTTAGATTATATATGTGGTTAAAAAAAGAATTATTGGCACTTCAAGTTGATAATCTAAGTATACGACAACAGCTCGATATTTTGCAGGATAACGCATATATACGGTGTAACCTACACAGTATCGTTAGTTCGAAATCAACCTTGAATCTCGTCACGAAGAAAGAAAATTTCACGAACCCGAGATACGCACAGGAAATCAATATTGCGTGGGACAACATTTGTTCTTATCTCCGAATAGCCTTTTCCGAAGTGTGGGAAACAATTTGTATTAATAACGTATTTCCGACAAATACGATCACATTAGATACTTTACCAAAAATTCAGGACTTGGACAAGAAAATAAATTCGTGCAAACAATTCATTGAAGTAATTAGATCTTTAGTATACGGAACTTATTTAAGACTCCCCTTCTCTCAAGACATTCAGTTGCAAAAGTTGCATTCTAGTTTACTGATTTCCTGCCAAAAATCGGACAGCTCGGGATTCAATAATATCGCAGGACAGAAACGAATTATCTTCCTTCAAAATTGGATTGAAAAACTTGTCATCACATCTTCTCTTCCATCCTATTTTATCACTATCCTGAAATATTCATCTCCAGATAAGCTTATAAAAAAGGAACCGGCGCAAGTAACAGAAAGAAAATATATTGTTACTAAGCATCCGGGATCAGATTATTTACCTATCCATACCAAAAACAATATTGACTCATCTCCATCTCTTCAAAGCTGTAATACTACTTTTTCGTCTTACTTGAAAAAGCAGCATCCGGGATCATCAAAGTTTGTTGGACTCAAAATTAAATTTGATTCGGAAGATTCAGATAGCAGTTCTTTCTCGGAAAGTTCAGACGAAGAACATTCGATTTGGAAACCAGTCTTTAAGAAAAGGAAGACACTTTAGTGCTTGGTTCTGTTTTCGATTATTTCAAGTACTCAACTCAGCACAGTATGGAACATCTTCCGCAACATGTAGATGCTGGAACAAGGAATTTTTATGAGGACTTGTTCTCACCTGACACATCTTCTAGCATATCGAATTCAACTTCTAGTAATATTGACATTGTGACTCAACACGAACCTCCAAATATAGAGTTTTCAAATCTCGATACTTTGAAATTTAATAAACCGGAGGACAACTCATATTCATCAAGTTCGGATATGGACATTAGCTCGGGTGGTTCTTGTTCTTCATACTCCACTTCGGTTTCGGAGATCTCCGATCGATCCTTGCAACCACTTATTCCAACTTCAAAATCACATTCAGACCATTTGGAGGAATCTGCACTCCCACCAAGTGCACCAATAAATGGAGAAATGCCTGTTGAAACTGAAAACTGTAATATATCCCCAGTGATTACATATTTGGAGGAAGAGGAAATTGCGGATCTTTTTGGCGAAAATGTATCCTTGCCCGAACCAGAGTGTCGTGAAACGCTGGAAAAAGAGAACATTGATATAATAGCCTCGTTTAATGTTCGCAATAAATACGAACATTCTATGGCAGCGGAACTTCTTCTAAAGGAAAAACTAACTTTTTTAGCAATACAAGAACCGTATGCCAGTTCTCATAAGGCGTCAGAATCTTGGAAAGCATATCAAAAGCTTGAACTGGACTCTGCAAGAATTTCTTGCTACGAGACCCCCTATCAGATGATTTTATTTGACTCATGGAAATGGGGGTGTCGGATTATTTCTCCATTTGAAAGCCTGCAATATGGCAGGGTGGCCTCGATAGGGTTTGATCTAGGCAACTCTCTCCAAATTGGAATAATCTCCATTTATGCAACCACTAAAAGAATTGTTAGTGATGATGCTTCTGAGGAATCAACTCATCCTTCCATGAAAATATCAGCTCGATTAGTTCAAAAGATTCTCTCCAAATGGAAAATTCAGTATCCAGATATGACTACGATCATATTAGGTGATTTCCAAGAGACGTTGAGTATTTCAGATAAGGACAATTTGGGTGCATTTCGCCAGGACTTGACTCGAGACGGTATTATTGCAGGATTACAAGATTCTCATGAGTCTATAGTGCGGAAAAGAAATCCTAATATTTCTTATGTTACCAGATTTGGAGAACAGGGGGCTCGGGGGATCGACCACATCTTCTTTCCCACGGACAACAAATTTAGTGATATCTGTGTCGACGCAAAAATTCAAAGAAGCGTAGGGGCCAATTACTTCCCTTCAGATCACTCGTTATTAACTTGTTCAATATCAAGAAAAAGTCAAAATAATAATTGTGGGGGCCGAGAAAAGACAAAATTCGATTATAGTAAAATTTTCTCTATCAAAATGTCCCAAAGCGGCAAATTAGGACAAGACATTGGATTTAATTTTTCTCAGTTCAAAAATTGTGCAAAGTTCAAGGAACAATTGAAATTGTTTAAACAATTACAGGAGAAAACGGGAGATGAATCTATTATGACCAATGCATACCTCCCTGAAATAGAAGACCGGATAGAGCAACTATTTAATAATTTGTGGAAAAATGGCGAGGTTCAAGAAGTAGATGGTTCGAAGAATAAGCTAGTAAAGATTGCGGAAAGTCAGGCGGCTGAATTATCCTACATTTTAAATTCATTCAATAGTGCAATAAAAACTGTTATGACAGAGTTTAAGTTGTTTCAAGATAATAACAGTAATGATTCTGCAGGAGCAACCAGGGGCAGATTAATGAAACGGAATGGTTTCAAAATCTTCAATAATCTCCCAGTGCCAACGAAGCTGCGATATGTTCAAAAGGAGGTGGAGGCTAAGCTGAACCAGGTTGTCAAAAATATCTACTGGCTCAAGGAATTTGACATTAGAAATAAGCATGAGATTGCTGAAAAGAGTTCTATGACGCAGGAGGAATTTTGGACACAATGGAGCATCATCTTGAAATCAGATACTCTACGAAGAAAAGCTGAAGCTGCCGCCACAGCATATACAGAGGAGAGTACGGAAAGATCCCTGCATACCTCTGCTATCCAACATGAGTGTAGCAAGAAGGACGGTAGCAATAAAAGGCAAAAAAATCAGAAGGATGCTAAATCCGCTGACGGCAATTCCCTTCCTAATGTGTCCGATAATGTCACCAAATTACTTAATTTTTGGTTGTCGAATTCAGGCTGTAATCAGGGATTCAATGCTAATGCAAATAAAGGAACCTCTTCGGCATTTTTATCTCAGAAAATAAATGACTGGAAGGAACATTTGACATCGATGGATATCAAAAGCGTGGATCTATCCATACCACACCAATCGAAGCTTATCATGGAGAATCTGGTGAAGTCACAAATAGAACTCCAAAAATTTAGCAAACAAATTTCCAAACTCCAACACTTTTATAGAACAACTACCCTTGACTATTTTCTAGATACAAGCAATGTGGCTAGTTTCACTAGAAAGGTTATACATAAGAGTAGACAGGCCCCTGCAGCGCATACCTCCATATGGGATTCCTCCATCCAGGAATTTCGTACCTGTAAAGATGAGCTGGAGGAGCTACAAGCCACCAGTGCATTTCATGGGCACTGGATGGCCAACTCGAAGGCACACGAAATCTGTGCATTTGCGAAAATAAGAAAGCAAGGCAGGTTAGGCAATCGGGGAATATCTCTTCATCCAAACAGAGTCGTTACCTTGGAAGATATTCCTTTTCTCATTCATAAGGGAGCTTTTTTACCTAGAAAAATTAAAAAAGATTTTGTTCGGGCGCATGGGCATCATACTGCAAGGCTTTTTAAGGAACCTGAGGAAGACAATCCAGAGTTTTTCTATCCTTTTTATCTTCGTGATACTAAAGGAGGCATGCAAAATGGAGAAGAGTTGGAACGAAGTTTATGGAAAGCCATCTCATCTTCTCCCACAAAGGCAAGATTTGAGGGATTTCAACTAGCGGTCGTAGGCAGATTCGGAGCCAGGTGGAGGAAACTTCTTCTTAATATCATTAAACTTATCTTGGTGATGAGATATGTTCCAACGGCACTGAAAAAGATGGCGCGTTTTCCCATTCCAAAGCCAGGGAAACACAACGAATATCGCCCGATTTCGTTGTGTCATGATATGTATTGCTTTGTCATGGGAATTATCACTACTTATTCTTCTGCAGCAATAGAGCGCGCGGGAATTTTGCACGAAGGCTTAACGGCCTATCAGAAAGGAAAAGGGTGTGCAAATCTTGTGACGACGGAGTTGAGTTTCAGGGAAGATTGCTTAGAAAATCACGTACCTTCTGCGCAGATTGATGAGGATGAAGAGAAGTTTTTTGACCGTATACCGGTTGAGATACTTCTCGCAGCTATGAGAGTTAACGGCTTCCCTAACCAGGGCTATATAGAGATAAAAGCCAGCGCTATGGAGGCAAAGACGGTGGAAATCATAACGGCTAAGGGCGTGACGTATGCAAGGTTTATTTGCGGTCTCGAGCAGGGGAACCCGGACAGCCCTACCATCAGCAATCTGGTGATTAAGTTTAAACACGACGTGTGGAACTCAATTTCAAGAGATATTGAAACAATTCTTCAAAAGGACAATTTCCAAAATCATGGAAAATATAAATTCAATACTGTTGACCCAAATGATGGACAGATACTACTGTGTAAAATTGGATATAGCGACGATAATAGTAAATTCATTTCAGTTGCAAATGAAGATGATATAATAACGTTGGTTAAATATTTTACACAACTATCCGGGGATATAAGTATGGTGACTAAAATTGGAAGGAAGTCGGCAAAATGCGAGGTTCAGTTTTACAATATTTCGGCATCTTTGGCAATGAGGATGGAGAAAGTCTGGAGCACTGCTTGGAGTTTCTTGGATGATTCTCCCATTCAAGAACAAATCCCTTTTAAAATTCATTTGAAGCAACCTGAACTTTTAAAATTTTATGATCTATCGGATTTTTTTAATTTGGAGGAGGAGGCGCAAGAACGTTGGAATAAAATAATTCATGCACCGGCTCACAGACATCTTGGTTTATCGAGTACACTTGGTGCTGATACAACGGCAGCCTGGAGAAAGAACTTGGAAAAGATGAATGAAAAAGTGGCAATTCTGAAACTTCATAGAATGCACTTAAAAGCACAGAGAAAATGCTTTAACATGTTAGTGGGTACTATACCTAGTTTTGTCCCATTGCAAACCAATTTTCCTAATGAAGAACTTCTCAAATTCGATCAGCATATAGCAAAAGTATGCATGAAATCGAATGGTTTGTCGAAATCAGATACCAAAACCAGAATGTTTTTACCAATTCAACATGGGGGCTTAGGTTTAATATCCACGTTAGAATTGGATTTAATTGCAGTTGCAAGGGAGTTTGAAATTGTTGGTAACAATATGACTCTAGATTCAAGGTCATTTCGAACAAGAATCACAGCACTCACCAATTATCCAATACATTCAATTTACATTAACCAAAATCATGCCAGGGAAGCGATATCGAAACTGGCGGGTTACGGGATCTATGTGAGAGATTCGTGCGATGGAATACTGAATGACATAATGGCAGAAATAAGCATTACTTACAGGTCATACAAATCTTTTAATCACCCCCAGTATAGAGATAATTGCAAAATGGGCATCGGACTTGGAAAAAACAAAAATAAACAACTCATGCTGGGCGGGCCAGTGCACTCCATACTCCATATGTTGCAAAACAACAACTGGAAATCCTCCGATTTTATCACTTCAATTGCAAAATCCTATAACATCTCCCCTCAAAGCTTATTAAGAATACGTTCCAAAATCAAAAAGGAGAAACAGTTCAAGTCAAAGAAATTCTTTAATTTTTGGGAATGGAGAAATACTTCGCTTACCATAACCAATCAGATATCCACGGAAATAGATAATTGGACAATGGTAAAATCAGATCTAGAGAGTGAAAATGATATTAGGCCTCAGGAAGCAAACCATTATGATCATTATAGGATAGTGTGGGATAAATTTGTAAGGTTAAATAAGGAAACGAATTCGATCATATACAATCCTTACGCATGGGAAGGTAGACTTTTAAAATTCATCATGCATTCTAATAGCCCCATTCTGATAGCGACGGACGGGGCGCATTCACCAACGGAAACCGGATCTTCTGCTGAATCTGCAGCAACAACATCTTCAAGTTTCGTTCTCTGTGTTGCGGATATAAAGGAAAATGAATCTTTAAATTCAGGCCAGTGGATGAATAGACCTGTCATACCACTTCTTAGCCGTGCATCCATTCTTCCGCAAAATTTGGGTTCGAGCTCTACGGATATAGCTCATGGTGAGTTTGGAGCCATGTTGATGGCTGAAATAGCTTTCCTTAATCTTCCTAGGATAACGTTGACAGACAGCAAGGCAATACGGCAACAGGTGTTAAACATAAGAAATCTGAGGAGTGTTGTGAATGACAGACATTACATTCGCTCAATAGCGGGCGGGGTCGGTAAATATATGAGTGGTTTATTACGTTATCTCCTGCACGGAGCCAACCCTTCTGCCGAACATAAAACGTTAATCTTTTCACCTGCGATGAAAAAAATTAATGAGGCTCTATTAGAAAGAAACAAATTGTTTTTAAATATTGCAAAATCGTGGATATCACCAGTTCCTAGGGACAATGAGGGAAAACTAGTCGGCTGGGAGGAACAGTATTTTGACGATAATGTTCGTAATCCTTTATTGAAAATCAATTCTCATCAATTGGATAAAACCGGGACCAGAATAAAGGAAACTGCTAGATATAAGAATTTGATTCCAAACTTGGCTGTTCTTAGCGCAAACCATCATGCAGATGTATGCGCAGACTTGGTGAAAGGATTCCCACATGAAAAAGTTAAATGGAATAGACCACCGACCTACCTTCGTTTTTATCTAACATGCGGAGGACTCAATATTGACAGAAATATAAGCGATTTCTGTCATGACCAATTTTCAGTATTAAAAATCCGCAAACTAAGACTTAAGAAAACGCAAGGCCTTTTGTGGAGGATACTACACTTTACTTCCACTACTTGGGAAATTCTACAATTATATAAGGGTTGGTTGAGATCACTTTTAGGGCTAAGTAGTACCCACACGAGAAGAACCTATAAATCGGAAATTTACAGAGAATGTTGCAAATCTGTATTAATTCAACAAGCTAATACTGACAGTCAAATTCAAAATATTTGCGCGGCAACACCATCACAGGCTTCAAAATTATATGGACAATGTCTATGGTGTGAGGATAGTACAAAATGCACCCACAAAGGAAATAGAAATCACGCGATATTATACTGCAGCAATAAAAAGATTTCATCGTTTCGAATCAGATTAACTAATTTAATTGAGGCCAAACTCAAACTTTTTTTCTTAGATCTGGGCAAAGCAACAAACTTTGAGAATGTTGAAAACGGAATAAGGATAATAGAAAGAACTTTTCTGGAGATGCAGAATGATCAAACAGGAAGACTGACCAGGCTTCCTGAATCATCGAATAACAGATATTCCACTATTGAAGAAACTTTAAGGAGAGGAAACTGCACATCGATAGAATTAGCAACAACAACTTCAACTTTCAATTTTTTCAGCGAACTGTTCGGCTTAACACCTTTTATCAATGGTTCAGAAATCACAGATGAAAGTTTGGGAATTGTCGATTGTCCTTGGCTAGGACTTACTCCAAAGTATATAGATGATGTAATGTTAAATCTCTGTTTGAGTACAAAAAAGTTCATATCGCATAATGTGACAGCGGAAAACCTTCATATTTATCTCCAACATTCTTGGAGCGAAATCAAGACTCTAATAATGGGCAAAGCGATAGGTATCCACAGGATTATTGGATCAACAGGGAAGCAAGCTGAATCGGACTGGAAAAAAGAATTCAATATTGACACAAATTCAATTAAAAGAATAAAACAAGAAATGAAGTCAGACCAAGCTGGGCATTCACCTTTATTCAAATTCACCAGAGTAAAGAGAAAATTCGATGACAACAGTATTCATCTTCAAATGAACTGCAAAAAGCACAAAGCGACTGTTGTCTCACCCGAAACTTTTCCAATGAAAATTTGTATAGGGATTACATGTTCAAAAAAGTTCAAATCATGGTACTCAAACAATAATTTCCTACCAAATAAGACGAGAACCTCAATCAAACAATGTCAAAGGTGCAGTAGATTCATGACAGGGTTGCGACAATGTCAGATAATATTTTCCGATTTAGAAAAATGTTCAAACCCAACAGCGATTCAAGATGTACTTACATTTATTCGTCTTCATCATAATTATATGAAGCACAAATACCATTCATTATTTAATAAAATGAACGAATGCCTCCCGGTTGCATCGAAAATAGAGTTAGAGAAAACCAAACGTGTTAGTGATCGCTTTAAGCTCATAGGTAATATTACATGCATAACAGTTCTGAAATCCACCAACCACTTCACAATACAGGATGACAAAGTTTTATGTCGATCCTCGAACCTACTATCTCATACAATATCTCGCAAGAACTTAGATTTCATCCTCGACAAAGAGGCAGAAGTTAAAATCCAAATTCTAAATCACAACAATGCAGATAGTTCAGGTAGGAATTTCAATACAGAATCTTCCAGTTTCTCTACTCCCCTGAATTCTTCGGAATCAAAGATAGACCTAAACACATATCAACAATCGATAGAACCAGAAACATCTCCAATCCCTTCTACTATTCTTCTTCCTTCCGATTCAAGTCAAATCCGAAAATTAGAAATTCAGGAGCAACATACACCGAACAAGCAAGTAATCGTGCAGAATGTAACGTTGATGACGCAAACAAATAAACTGAAGGAAGATGTCTCGAAATTAGATCTAGACATACATCAACAAAAGATAGAACTAAAAGAACCTCCAATTCCATCTCCTATTCTCCCCTCCTCCAATTCAAGTAGAAATCGAAAATCAGAAGGACAGATCATAATGCCGGTGAAGCACTATGATCATAAATTCTCCATCAACTCTAAATCCCAATCAAAACAACAATCACCGAACAAGCAAATATCAGTACAGAATGTAGAGTTGATGACGCGGACAAAAAAACTTAAGGATTATGCTTCGAGAATAATTCGTCCAAATGTGTGTATGGAGGGAGGCAATATGACGAAAGCAATTGAAATTTTGCGATCCTATAAAACATCCAATACATTTTTTGCATCGGCAGAGTCTGAAAATCTCATTATGAATTGGCAATTACATCAAGGATGGAAGCAATTTGCGAAAATCTTTGGCTCAAGAGAACTTTTGGATAACAAAATCAATGCAACTTACCTCATACCTTTATTTTCAGGAGATACATCTTGTGGACATTGGCATCTATGCGTCATTCAAAAACTAGGAAGGAGGGATTATAAAGGTTGGTGCATCGACTCATTGGGAACAGGTAGGGTGGAGGACAATATAGCACATAAAATTCAACACGCTTTTAAACCAGGACGAGGAAGATTTGTATGGATTCCATGTACATGTAAACGCCAGGAAGAACTTGAATGTGGTCCGCGGACAATCTTGGCGATGTGGAGGATTCAAAAAAAGCTACACGACAGAAAACCACTTGATGAAGGTATCCAAAGTGCCACATTGATTCAAGAGCCGGATCATCTATTTACAGCCACGAAGATTAGAGAAAGAATAGCGAATTTTATCAACACCTTTCGGAGCAACATGATCACGGCCCCCATTCGGTTTCGGCAGAGGACTTCTTTATATCGAGCACCAACTAACAACGCGGCAAGCAAAAATCCGATATGGTTAGAATAAAAAGTATAACATCAGGGAAACATTTCTTTTACCAAGCTCCATCGACATCTCGGCTACCGTACCTGAAATCACTTATTTGCTTTTGTGTGTTTTTTTGTTACCCTGTTTGCATGTACGTTCGGATTTCAATGCGTGAGAAAGGGGAAAAGGAGAATGGGGGTAAGTAGAGGGGGGGCTTTACCATTGGAAATAATGGGATGACTACGGTCATGATCCACATGGTCCAGTTTTCTTCGGAAAATTAAGGGAAGGCCCCGGAGGACGTGCAGATCGGGGATCCGTCTCAGAGCGAAGCCTAGCATAACACGTAAAATATGACATACCTTAACTTAACATACCTTAGGACTAAATTGTGCGTTTGCATTCAGGACTCAGCAGGTCATTTATACTTTGCAAAATTAGAATTAATGACCTCTTTCTCATTCTTGGCTTTGAAAGCCTGGAAATATCGCGAGAAAG
>Ga0209092_10004882_pt1 | contig 10979 bp, 11 predicted proteins | sample FraStrMetagenome_FD_187446 | JGI IMG/M metagenome (GOLD analysis project Ga0209092, IMG submission 187446) | Marine eukaryotic phytoplankton communities from Arctic Ocean - Fram Strait ARC3M Metagenome (SPAdes) (version 2) | ecosystem: Environmental > Aquatic > Marine > Oceanic | place: Fram... | reverse complement strand
GTAAGCTGGTAAGCCGTTCCATCAAAGTTCAAGCCTCCAGCTATCAGAGAACCAGCATCAACAATCTTAGGCTGATTTGCAGCAGTTCCTTGAACTGCGTGATTACCTGTTGCTGTATCTCCTGCTTCAGTGGTTACACTTTGGTCATACCAAGTTTTAACAAAGCCGTCACCGAGAACTTTAAAATTAGAAACAGTAAAGTTTGAGGGAGCGTCGCCTTCGGTAAATCCAATTCCCGAATAACCTTTAGTTCCCGTAAGTGTAGCTGTTTTAGAACCAGAGCTTGTATAAATTACAGAATTTGATGCAGTCGAGCCGCCATCTAGTGCGGTTCTAAGAGAAATAGATGGAGAGCCATTTGTAATATCTATATCAAAAGAAACCGATACCGCATCTCCGCTAACTCCGTCTGCTATATCTGATACTGCAAAACCAGTACTAGCTGTATTAGATGCAGTAAATCCACTTGCAGAAGCATTGGTAAAGGACTCGTATCCCGTATTGGCAAACACGCCGTTACCAGAAGTTGCAAAACTAACAAGTGTTCCGTCAGTAATTTCAGTTGCCGTAAAGGACTTCAGAGCATCGTCAGAGCTACGACGAACCTGCACTACATACTTACCATTGGCACGGGCTACGGTGTCTCCTGTAGCCGATAAGGTAGCCTGCCGTGTCCCTAGGCTACGAAGTGAGTAAGCTGCCTTAGCAATAAGGAAGTCACCATCACGACCCGTTGCACTCAGTGCCTGTATGTCCAGAGGTGCTACCACCTGAGCATTTACAAAGGAAGTCAATGCACCTGAAGATACACCTGAGGCCGTGAAGTCCTGCTCGTGGTTGTCGCTTCCTCTACGGACACGCACAACCTTGGGATCACCGCCAGTAAGACTACGGAGGCTGTATGCCGCCGCAGCGTTAGGAGCAATCTGCAGGACGCTATCGCCCACTGAGTTCAGCCTACGCTGGCGACCCAGTGCTGAATCAAGGCTAATGTGCATATTATACTATGTGCAGTTGGACTAAGCTACCAGCACCGCTTACGCTTACGCTAGTAAAGTTACCATATAAAATTGTTCCTGCTCCGAACGATGTAAGGAGGTCATCGGAATTAGTAACATTAGTAGCAATCAGTCCATTAAGAGTTGAATCCTTTAAGAATTGAATTGCTCCAAATGAACCAGAGACGACGCCGTCACCTGCATTGATTACTATTGAACCTACGGAGCTGAACTCCAGTGCGTTGTTTCTTGAACTTGCCATAATTTTTTATTATATCACAGGGGTTAAGTGCTATCGGGCTTGCCGATTAACATAAGTTGAAAACTTTTTATTGATTGTATTGTTGTTTGCTTTTTTATCTAAACGAAGCAGTTCTAGATCAAGCATTGCATTAGCTTGATTGGCAGCCAGAGCCGCTTTTTCAGCTTGACCATCGCCAGTATAAAAATCTGCCAGTGCTGTATAAATAATGTAATCCACGAACTCTGATGGAATATCAGTGCTGTCGAGAGTATAGTTAGTTGTCAGTTCTTTTTTATAATTTACAAAAACCGAATTACTTGTTAATGACTTAAGATTAAGAGCATTGCACCCCAGTGAATCAACATAAAATTCATACTCAATGGATGAGTTATTTAAAAAAGGCTTACTTCTATAGACACGCAAGAACTCGCCAATAGTTCCTTTATTTGTTTGTGCGTACGGAATTAAGTTATTTGGGTTAACGCTTAACACGTCAGCCCCGGCGCGAGGAGTCCACGTTTCAACACCTGCTACATTATCTTTTTTATTAGTATCAGCTTCAATGAATTGCTGGGTTCCAGCACCTACAGTGTAAGTTCCGCTAGCTTGGACTGTAGCTGAAGCAACTGTATCTACTCTCCATGCGGTTCCGGTATTGTAAATAATTACAGTACTCGTTGTAACGCCTTGGTAGACGTTAGTGCCGCCAGTTGTATTAGAACCCAATAACTTATAGTTCTGATTAACTAAAGGTGACGTACTTGCTGTAGCTCCCGATAGGGTAAGGGATATTAAATTTCGTTCCTCTCCTATCACTAAATACCTAGGCCAGCTATCGGAAGAATTATATGCCCTCGATACTGCTCTGTTTACAGAACTCGTCAAGAAGAACTCGTCAGCCGCAGTCAAGCTCTCCAGACCAGCGATAGCCTGAAAAGCATTTTTGACTTCAACGAATGTAGAATCCGAAGGCATTATTGTACGTTATTGTCCAGAATTGTTTGAGTCTGATCCAAAGGAGTACCACCGGCTTGGATGTTGTGACGGCGGAACTGAGTCTGGGGACGGTATTGAAGTATATCGTGACGGAACTGGCGACTTTGATTTCTTACAATATCAATCTCTTGGCGAAGAATAATCTCTGCGTTTTGATCCTCTACTTGTGCCTTGTCAGTCTGTCCATCTCCACGAAGGAAATCTGCATATGCTCCGAAAGCCATGTATTCAAAGAATCGAAATGGGACATCTTCATTATCCCCGCTAGCATCTCCAAAAAATCCTGTTGTGTGTCCGCTAACACCATCTTTAATAACTGCCTCAACGTCTTTTCTGTAAGTAACAAAAACGTTTCCGGGAGCATCGTTAGTAAAGACATTCGTTGGTGATATGATTTGTACAGAAGGCTTTCCGCCTGCATTCAACAAGGACACATAGGTATATTCTTCGGGGTAACGAGCAGACTTAGGATCCGCTTTATGTATTCTGAATACAACATCTGCATCATTAGCCAATACCTTAATATTTGTATGAGGTGCCGCTACATTAAATGTTTGAATAGTGTTGCTAGTGCTTCCATCCATTGTTACGGCTTCCCCTACGATGGTAAAGTCAGGCCAAGGATAACGCTGATATGCGGTACGAAAACGTCTATTAATTGCTTGTCTAAAAAAGCTCGCATCAATTGTTTCTAAAGATTGAAGCCCTGCTATTGATTTGAACCTTTCTTGAAGGTTTGTAAACGACTCTGTGGGGTATTGTGCCATTGTTATTTATATTTTATTAGGTGTAAGTTCTGGGAACTTCTTGTTGTAGTACTTTAAAAATTCTTTAGAATGCACAGTCTCTTGACCGTACTTCTGGACTAGTCGGAAGTATTCCCGATGAGGAATAGTTGCAACTGGTTTGCCAAGAACTGGGTGGACTGTCCCCTTGAGTGCCTGGGCTTCTTTGGCTGCCTGTGCAACCCGTTTTTTCTCCGTCTTCTTCTCGAGGTTGAAGCCGTTTTTAATCTCATTCATGAAGGCACGATCAATCTCGCCATCAGAATATTTCTTTAGATTAGGAACAATGATATCCATATTAAAAAAGGCGGGGGGCTTTCGCCCCCCAACCAGATCTTAATTAGTTAGAGAAACCCTGACCAGCTGTTGGGTAGTATTCCACTAGGAAGCGGAATTTACCTTTTGCTGCGTCACCGAGTCCACTGCCTGTACCATTTGATGTTACGCTAAGAACAGTAACCAAGTGGTTACCGGCTTGTGTAATAGCACCATTGTTGGCAAAGATTTTGCCTGAGTTGCTGCTGTCGCTGAATACATCAACTTCAACAACCATGCCGTTAGCATCGCCATCATCACCAACAGCTAGTGTAGCATCAGTGATAGCGGCTCCGCCATCTGTAACTGCTGCTGTAACCAACTGGTCAACAATGATTGCACATTTACCAACTGTACCAGCCAACGCACCACCACCTACATTAAATGCAAGTGCTTGCGCGCCAGTGGAGGCTGAGAATGCAGAAGCTTCTACTGTAGCTTCGTGGGTGTATCCAAGACTTAATGTTTGGATGTCACCGATTTTTTTAAGGTCAATAGCCATAATATTATATTTCCTTTATTTAGGGGTTAGGTTACGTCTTGAATAACACCGTGTGCGCCAGGATGGTACACTCCGAGAGTCAATGCACAGTCAACGAATCCACGCTCACCGCCACCAAGATTTGGAAGGCGAGTTGATCCCATTGGGATAAGCTCGTGAATACCGTAGTATTCTGGGTTTACGATGTAACCGGAACCAGTAGCTGTGTTGCCACCGAAGTTAGGCGCGCAGTCAGGGTTTTGGTTAACAATTGAGACAACACCGTGATCGGACTCATAGAGGTCAACAGATAGCTTGATGCTACCGCTGTTGCCGTCATAGTTCACTGTACGAACATTGTCCGTAGCAGAAGCACTTGTGCGAGCGAAGTCAGCAATAACTTGACGTAGGCCAGTGTCAGCAACAAGCATAAGGTTGTTTGCAGAACCGGTTACACGGAAGATCGAGCTGATGATGCCGTTAAGAGCTGATTCGCTGAATGCAGTTCCATTAGCTTCAGTTGTTGTGTAGATGCTGTCAGCAGGTGTGCGGAATGTAGCAGGTACATCAGCAGGTCCAGCAGAATCAAGCCAGTCGCCAAGTCCACGAAGTGCGTTGGCTGTGCCAGCACCGTTTTCTGTAGCTAAGTCCTGAGTGCCAGCGATAGTGGCTTCGATGTCGCGCTTGAGTTCACGGATAGCTTTGGCTTCAGCCTGGGCAATCTTAGCAGGACCAACGGAATCGACAGCTTCTTGCATGTCGGATACCATGTAATCACGGCGGAACTTTTGAACGCGGTTACCAAGCTTTGCACGGCCAGCGAACTGGTCGGTGAATGCTGTTACGTCAGCACCTTCAGAGATACCAGCAGTGCTGGGAGCCGAAAGGCTGTCGACAGTCCACTCAACGAATGTAGCGGATGCGCGTTGTTTATTGGCGGACGAAAGGATAGGAGTCTCTTCGGGAGCGAGGATAGTCAAGACATCAGTCAAGTCTTCGCGATTGGAGACACCCGAACCTGTATTTGTAGTATCGAATGTATTTGAGAATGACATTTTATTTAATGATTAGTTTTAATGAGTTAAAGGCGCGAGGCCATTTGTAGTTTTCGAAGTGCGGCAAAATCACGAGCGTTACCCGATTGTTTGAATTGACTTTGCAATTCCTTGAGTGCCTTTGCAGTTCTTGATGGGGACTTAGCAGCGTTTGCATTACTTGTTGTAGCACCCTTGGGTGGTGTAAGTTTCATGCTTGGCTTACCTTCGGCTATTGGTTTACGACCATAGATACTATTGGCTGCGTGAGCGAACCAGTAATCCAATTGACCTGCAACATCTGGAGCTTCTCTTGATACGATCTCTTTCATTTTTTGAAAACGAGCATCGTTCACTGTAGCTTCATATTGTTTGCGTATATCATTGTCTTCGCCGTCGAGCCATGATAGCTCTTCTTTTGCCCTTTCCTTGAAAGCAACTTCCATATTACCAGCCTGTTCTTTGGCTTGTATTTTAGAAAGTTGATCCGGGATAAAGGTTTTCTTAGCCTTACGTGCCTGTAGTAGGGATTTACGAACTTCCGCCTTAGTCATTTCTTTGCCTTCGATCTCAGTAATGACATCGTCAGCCGCATAGTCAGCACCTTCAAAAAGAAGATCCTCAGCCCAATCAACTATTTGCTCTATCTCTTCGGCCTTACTTTGAAGGTCCTCGATGGAATCTAAATTGCTGAATGGGTTGTTTTCTATTTTCTTTGTTGACTCAAGGGGGTCTTGCTTTTGAAGCGAAGCCTCTAGTTTAGCCAGTTTTTCTTCTGCTGTTTTTCGTCTTGCGGTAAGTTCCCCAAAACGAGCCACAGCCTTACTGCCTAACTTATCAGCTAGTTCCCGTAATTCCTCTTCGGACACGTTGTCCAAATCAATCTGTGAAAGAACATCCTCGGATGCTGATTCAACTTCTGGTTCACCTTCTTCGGCTTCTTGAGTTTCCTCAATGACCTCTTCGGGTGTCTCTTCCGTTTCCTCTTCGGCAATTGGTTCTGCTTCTTCCTCAGTACTTGTCTGAGAATTTAGCTGCCCCAATCGGCGATTTGCAAAATCCGTTACGGATATATTAGTATTGTCCACTGGTATTTGATCTGCCCCAGAGTCAGCAGTCGTGATTTCATCTGTCATAATTTCCACTCATTTACGCCGAGAGATTGCGATTCGTTAATATAACATAGGTGAACAGTTATTGTTCAGCCTAGAAATTTTCGCGGTGACGATTACTTAATTCTTGCCAGCTGGATAACTGCAATAGCTGGTCATAAGTAATAATGCGTCCTGATACCTGCTGAATAGTTTCGCTAGTGGCTTCGTGCAGTTCCTCAATAGCCTCTTCTCTGAGGTCATATACCATTTTCATGAACCTAGCAAAAGCCTCATAGTTGTGAAGTGTCTTTATGTCGTCTTGGATATTCATATTATTTAGCTGCGGAACGCATTACTTGAACCATTCTAGGACCTCTGTCATTTACTTGCTTGTACCACTTACTATCAATCATTTCATCAGCAGCTACATTGTAGTCATTGTTCATGAGGCCAGCCTTCATCTTTTCAAATTTGTTAAGTTTAGTCAAACCTAGGTTGAATGACATGTCAACGAGGGTCATCTTAACTGCTTCGGGTCTCTTGGCAAAGTTAGGGTCATACTTCTGAGCATCCTTAAATGCCTGAGTTAGACTATGGTTGTACAGAGTCTTTGTTTCTTTATCAGTAAGTTCCCGGCCATCAAACAATTCATTTATATTAATGCCCTTCTCTTTTAGGAACTTTCGATTAGCGGGTTCCTCAAGATTGAAGCCAATGCCTATCGTACGCTTGCCCTTGGTGTCCTTATATACTTTGGGCTTGTTGCCCTCATTGAGGACGAGCATGTCAAAGTAATTCTGTGAGCGTTGTTCTTGGACTCGTTTTGCAGCGAGTTGTTGGGTGCTTTGATTGTCAGCCATAGTATAAGTATTAGTTAATAAAATAATACTACATATTCTGAGTGTCAACACTGCCCATCTGCGCAGGAGCTGTGCCGACTCGACCAATCTGGGCGTTCTGCGCTTGCTGCATCTGGAAGGTGTATTGACCCTGGTATTTCTCCATGCGTCCCCGGAATGCTTCATCCTGCTGTAGACGCTGCTGAATGTCTGGCTGTTGGGCGTATTGCTGAAGGACTTGCATAGCAATCTGCGCGCCTTGAGGACGGGCTGGCATTTCAATACCTGCAAAGATCTTTGTGAGATCATCAGTAACATGTTTAACCATTTCTTGTTGAGCATCTTCTGCGGGTTGCAGAACAGCGTCAGCCATGACTGGGTCAATGCTAGCGGCTGCAATATCAAGTAATCCATCAATATTCATTCGGTTATTAACATTGAGTTGATTCAACGCAACAAAACCTTGTAGTTTCTTTTCTACTGTTTCTGGGTCACTGTCAAGAACATCAAAGTTAATCATGATGTCAAAGTTTTCGTTAGGATTCCCCTTGCTCATTGTCTGAGGGTCAGGGATACCTGTTACCTGGAAGAAAACCTCATCGGGTCCAAATCTTTGGAAGCACTTATATGCCATGCGAATAACCTCGGCTACGTGGCTAAGGTACTTATCCACCATGAACTGCTGTCTGGATTGAGACATTGGATCACTTGTATCCAGTCCAACCATCCTGTCGGCTTGATTGATTAGTGTCTGCTCCATCTCAAGGGAACCTTGATTGTACGAAGGGGTAGGTGCGAAGTCCAAATCGCCCTTACGGCGGTATGGAATCATTCGACCTGGACCCCAGTCATTAGGTGCTTGACCTACTGGGTGCAGGATTGGAGGCAATGTCGCTAGACTATTGCGGTCAATGCGTGAATCACGCTCCACTTTTACTTGGTTCTGAATACCGCGAAGAATACTGGGAACGGTGGATACATCATAGAGACGCTTAGTGTCCTCGGACAAGCGTGTCACTACTACAGGATAGTCTTCGTATCCGTTAAGTAGCTCGAACTTTGCATATCCCGGAGTCCCAGTGCTATCATCTCCATCAAAGTCCTTATGAAATACTGTGCAATAAATTCCTTCGGAGCCGTCCTCTTCGTTAATAAGTCTTTGGTATCCGTAAACAATTTCAATAAGTTCGTCAGCTTCATAAGCATTATCCGTTAGACTCATGCTACGACGGCCCTCTTGATATCTTTCAATGCTGCTAATATTTACACCTCGGTATTTTTCGATCATGATATCCACGAAGTCCTGATCCCAACCATCGGTTGTTACCTTTAGTTCTAATTCTTGTGGAGTATAATATGTTTTCCAAAAGCAATACGGAGCGCGCTGCGGATCGGTTACATATGGAGGAAAGACAAAGTCACCATCAGGTGCGAGGGTCTTAACCTCCGGGCAATTAATTTGACGACGCACGACGGGCAGTTTCGCGATTCCTTTTTTTCGTAGATCTTTGAGTGCTGTCTTTGCTCGCTTTTCCGTGACGCCGTCAAAAACTTGTTGCAGGAGAAGGATTAATTCTTCATCATTGTCTCCTGTTGATATGGCTTCTACAATCTCTGGAGACATTTGGGCAATTTGCTGGAGATCAATCTCTTGCTCAAAGGAGCGATCCTCCATGTGCCATCCAACGTAAGTAACTAGGAGTCCACGCTCCAGCAGGTAGTTAGCTCCTAGCTCCATCTCCCTGTAGAAGCGGGGAATGTATCCGGATCGTATCATCCACTTGAGGAAGCCTGATACCAATTTGCTGCGGGCAATGTCTCCGCTTTCTACGGGGAATGCTCTAACATTAGCCCTCTTGAGTGCGGACATGAACAATGATGCAAGTTTAGTAATGCGTTCATCAATTAGATGGCACTCGCTATCACTTGCACCTTCCCAAGGAAATGCATCCGCGCCATGCTTGCGGTGATCGCGGCTCTTGCCCGGCCACCAGTTCCGTCGGTCATCGTAGCTAGTACGACATAAATCAAAATAGGATTCCAGCTCCGTTACCGTTTCCTCGTAGGCAAATCGGAGAGTTTTAATGTCCGGCTCATCACCGACGTAGGTAAGAGCCTTTGAAATATTATTGTTCTGCATTTAGTCTATTTTTAATTAGTTGAAGCATACTCGCAAGATGTGTCCTGGAACTGCCTATCTTATCACATAACTCTATGTTTGTCATGGGAACTTTGGACTCATGCTTTACGTGACGCTTGAAGGTCTCCCACATTATTAGGCGGTCCCTGTTCTGCTGGTTCCATTTGTAATCCAGCGTCAGGTTCTCGTCCTCGACCTCTCCAGTCTCAAGGTTCCTATCGTAAAATATCTTTGTCCTATCAACCTTTGACATAACGATAGCTGACTCCTGTTTCTGATTCAATAGCTTCAAAGCAAATTATCTTGCCCAAGAACCTGTCCTTCAACCTGTTAGGTAAGAGGACTGGAACTTTTTTACCAATCTCTGCGAAGTGAACCATGTTAAATCGAGGGTTAGGACAAATGGATAGCACCTTGCCTCTGTAGTGCTTAGGTATAATTTCATTAATAAATAGGCCGTCACACAGGATGTCCTGTCCCTCCGGGCTGATCCAAGTGTTCTTGCCCTTACCGCTAACATATTCTGGGGGTAGTTTTTCTTGGGCTATTTGCAGGGCTTCATCGAAATCAGCATTATGATATTCCGTGAACTCAGTTAATTTTATTTTCATTAGTATCCTCCTTGTTGTTTTCTGGTTATCCCCATATCGGAGGATGTGAAGTAGTCCGGACCCATCCCACCATTGGACATCCGCAAATAACGGATGAGGTCAAAGAAGTCCTTCAGTGCTTCGTCCGCTTTACCGGACGCATTATAATTAATCATACTATCTATCAGATTTCCGCAATCCTCATGCACATAGCAGCGAGGTCTGTTGGCGGGATCAAGGTCATAGTTCGGGTTATAGAAGAACCAATCGTCCAGGCTAGTGTTACCTATGCCCTCCTGCTGTCCATCCGATGGGGTAAAGTTCATGCCGAAGTCATAGAAGGACGTAAATAGATCCACATTGTTCTCATTTTCTTTGGCAAAGAATCTGGAGTCACCGATCCGTTCCGTGACCTCGATACCTAGATCCTCTTCAATGTCCTTGAATAGTTCGCAGTACCTTTCTACGTCATAGCCTATCTTGTCCGCAGCTGGACCCTTCCGCCATTTCGGATCACCGAACAAGGCCCACTCACCGTAGGTATCTCTGTCCGGCCACTCCCGTCGTATAAATATCTCCTCGTTCTCGGATACTCCCGCCCATATGGCTACATAGTTTCTGGCAAAGGCTGGGTCAACCACCTGATACCAGGTAAGGGACTTCTTGTCAGGAAAGGTCATGTCGTATTTGTTCGGCTCCTCGCTCAGAACATTGACCTCCGGGCTGAAGTTCGGTAGCAGTGAAGTCATTGACTTCGTAGGCAATCCGTAGGCACGGACCATGATCGTATCACGGTTCGCGTTCTTTAGATCCTTAGCTATGCGGTCATAACCGCCAAAGGGGTTCTCGTCGGAGTGCAGGTAAACAACACCAGCATCTCGTTCGGGGCTGTATTGAATCACGGGAACCTGTTCTTCGTTCAGCAAAGAAGCAGGCTTAGTCTCGAGCGTCTCAGCACCCTTAAGGTAATCCGAAACAAATGGGGTGTATCCGTCAATAGGGGTAAAGCCCAGAAGCATCTTACTGTCCCTGGTCGCAAGACGGAAGCGTAGGGTGTTGACCAAAGCAGCATCCCCTAGGTATTCGTCCAGCCAAGCCCCAATATTTGTTCCGCTGGGGTTACGGAAACCGAACTCAAAACCTTCTAGGATGGTTTGGTTATTACTGAACTGGGTATAGGTCTTGAAGTCCACCCTAGTCCGAGTATCCGGGAAGATAAAGGAACTGCCCGTGAACCCATTCTGCATACTGAAGTTAATGTAACCATCAATACTCTTGGTCTTCCTGCGGAACTCTCTGGGCATCATCTCCCAGATTGCGGCCTGCTGTACCTTAATGGATGTGTCCGCATTTTGACTGAAGCATACTACATGTCCGTCCATGTTCTCAGTCACGGATTCCATGACCATCTTAGCACATCCCGTTGTCTTCCCGCTTCTGTTTCCCCCAAAGGTAATGACCTC
>Ga0209092_10004881_pt1 | contig 10983 bp, 12 predicted proteins | sample FraStrMetagenome_FD_187446 | JGI IMG/M metagenome (GOLD analysis project Ga0209092, IMG submission 187446) | Marine eukaryotic phytoplankton communities from Arctic Ocean - Fram Strait ARC3M Metagenome (SPAdes) (version 2) | ecosystem: Environmental > Aquatic > Marine > Oceanic | place: Fram... | reverse complement strand
TGCATCTTATAATGACGGTACGTGGTCAACTTTGACTGCTAATGAGATTCTACCTATATTAGCGGGAGTTTCTTCCGCTAATATTCTTAATCCTAATACTTATGACGGTTCATCTAATAGCGATTTCTTTGGAGCTTCTGTAAGCGTTTCTATGAAGTATGCTATAGCAGGAGCAAATAAAGAAGATACTGATGCTTATGACAACAATTCTGGAGTAGCCTATATTTTTGATCCTAAAACAGGCTCTTTATTACAAACTTTGGCTAATCCAAACGCATATAGTACTGCGCAAAATGACAACTTTGGATTTGATTCAGACATATCTGATTCTCATGCTATAGTAGGTGCTCCTGGTGAAGATAGTGCTGCTAACGGTGGTGTTGGAAAAGCTTATATTTTTAATGCTTCCACAGGTTCATTAGTGCATACACTTAATAATCCTGACGATGGTTATTATGATCAGTTTGGAGACGCAGTATCAATAGGGAATACTTATGCTATAGTAGGTGCGCGGGAGTCTGGAAGTAATAATACAGGAAAAGCTTGGATTTATAGTGTAAGCACCGGTTCTGTAGTACATACACTAACTCCTGGTCACACTGCTACTGAGAACTATGGTGATAGCGTAGCGATAAGCGACACACATGCAATAGTGGGTGCCCCGCGCGCTGTTCCTAGTTTAGATCAGGGAAAAGCCTATATTTACAGTACAACTACTGGTAACTTACTGTATACGCTAACAGCTCCAGGTACTCCTACAAGCATTCGTTTCGGATGGAGCGTAGGTATATCTGATACACATGCTATTGTAGGTAATATCGATGCAAATCATGGAAAAGCCTACATCTATGCACTTTCAAACGGAGCATTAGTATATACTCTAAGCAATCCCAACACTAACTCCACCCCCGGTGGCGACGCTTTTGGTTACTCAGTTGATATATGCAACAAATGGGCTATAGTATCTGCTGTATATGAAGATGTTGGAGTTATCAATTCTGGAACTGTTTATGTTTATGATATGACCGACGGCTCTTTAGAATATACTTTTGAAAATCCTAATTTGGATGATGCTGCTACATTCAACGATAGAATGGGCTATACTTTGGGAGGTAGAGGAGTAGCAATATCTGACGGATATGCTATAGCTGGTATTATGCAAGAAGACCGCTTATACGGATCTACTGCAACAAATGACAGTGGTGTAATTTGTATTTTTAAATAGTTAAAAGGAAAACAATCAATGAAAGACGTAAAAATTTACGAAGATAAACTAGGAGAAGAGTAATGGCAGTAGTAGAATATAAACTTCATGTAATCAACAGTGAAGGACACATGGTGACCCCGCCGTGGATTCAAGATGGTGGAAACTGGAGTAACCCCGCAGATAACACAATGGTAGGTTGGATACCCGCAGAGGAAGATCGAGAGTACTGGGTTCCCGATAATATTGTAACTCTTACAAAAGCAGAACTAAATACTCGAATGTTAGCAATTCACGCCGCAAGACCTTTTGACAAGGGCGATGCAATGCTTGAAGAAGATAGAACAGAGATGACAGATGCAGAAGTAACAACCATGTCAAATGACTGGTATGATGCCTATATAGGAGGTAAATAAAATGATAGTTTTAACAAATGGTATAGATGATGTAGCTAGATATGTTTTTGATGACGGGACTGTGATAAATGTTGAAATAGATCATGTCAAAATAGGAAATCCTCTACAATTTGCTATAGGGGATATGATGCGATCAAAGTGCGTTGTTCATCTTGCAGTAGACAATGTTCCGGAAGACTACGAAGGCTGTAAATATAATTTTGATGGGAAAGATTGGACTACGAATTCAGATTGGTCTCCACCGCTTACACAAGAAGAACTAGATGCACAGTATCAGCTACATTCCTAAGTATAAAAAAAGGGGCTTTAGCCCCTTTTTTACTTTTTAATTTCCTCCCTTTAATTCATCTTGAAGGGATTGACTATAACCTAGTATAGCCATTTCTATTCTTTGAAGTTTAATACTCTCTGCTTCGAGCTGCTCTTGTAGCTCTTTTATTTGTGTCAAATAGTGCATGGCAGTATCTGTTAAGTTACTAGGATCAAAAAGATCATCTCCATAAGTAGATCGTACATTTCCAACCCCTTCATCTTCGATAGTATGAAGTTTTTCTAACTCTTCTTTTTCATTATAACTCTTATTGTTCGTCACTATCCGATACCTCTATGGCTACTTCTGCAATTTCTTCCTTTAATACAGCAGAAAAAGCATTAGATGCCATTTGTAGCCGGTCAAGTTCTTTTTTATTTTCTTCAATTTTTGCACTTAAATACTGCATTTGAGAAATAACATAAAGAGCTTTTTCTGTTAAATCATCGACGGAATAGTCAATTCCGTCAATTGTTACTGTTTGTGTTTCTTCACTCATTTTTAGCTCCTTAGCTTTTTAAATTTCGCAAGCGCCACCGACGCAAGCAAGTTCTTGTGATCCAATTGTGTTATCTTCTTTTTCGTAGTTTCCTAAATCTTCCCAGTTAATGTCTTTTGGCATTTTAGCTACTAACTCAGCAAACATTTCATCTGTAGCATCCTCATAAGGTGCTTGCTGGTATACATGATCGCTATACGGTAGCAATGAAACTCCTGAACACATATCAAAGTTTTTCCAAATCCATTGTGCTACTTCTAAAAACTCATCATCTGTATAGTAGATAGTAATACTTGGCTTGTGCTCACACCAGAAATTCTGATATGCTTTCCATAATTCAAGCTGTTGCATAGCTCCTACTTGATTTACTGTTACACTTGTATCAGGAGCTTTCACAGGAAAACTAAAGACTACAGAAGAGTCACTCATTACATCGTTTTCTACTGGAAATCCTTTGTCTGCCATGTAAACTGCCAAGGGATCTTTTTTGTCGCTACGTACCCTACGAATATACTGCTTAGAAAAACGGGGATGAATACCACTAGCACTATCAACCAACTGAGACACAGTACCGCTAGGCTTAACGCAAGTAATAGCCACAGACTGATTAACACCAAGTTTCTCAGACCATTCTTTATTTGTTTCAATACTAACATCTCTCATCTCCGTGAGCCACTTCTCCAAGTCCGGCCCAGTTTTACTCAATAACCAATGATCCATAATTCCTGTCATGCTTACACCAAGCAATGCTTCTTCTTCGGTATTGCGCTTCCAACGCACCCGCAGGTACCTAAAGTCAGTAAGAGTGGACTGTAAAGAGCCAATAATTGTTGCAATTCGTGTTTTCTTCTTTAGCTGTTCGAGTGTGTCATCTTCTCGTACTACTACTTCAGAAAGATTACAAAACTGATTGCTTCTTAGTATGATCTCACTACAAGGATTTGTTCCAAACTCGTGGTCTACGTCTCGTCGACCGTTTCTTGCTGCCATTTTCTGTGCTGCTACGCGGCTAAAGATACCTCGCTCTCCTGCCTTGCTTTCATACATACTTTGCATCTCGGCAAGATATGCTTCAAAGTCCGGCTTATCAGTATAGGCTACAGAGTTATTAGCAAGACGACGGTGTCCATCATTTTCCCACCATGCACCAGACTTGGCTTTTGCCATACGTTGATCAGAAAGATTCGATAAACTTATCAAAGCCGAACGCCTTACTCCGCCCACAACTACAATATCTGCAATTTTACACACAACATCGTGACACTCAATACTTGTTAGCTTACGACCAGATGCTTTCTTAAACACCCCCACAGTAAAGTTAAACAAATCTATTAAAGGCTCTGGCCCTGAAGCTCGACCACCAAACGTTTTGAGTCGTGCTCCCGCAGGACGTACTTTACGCATATCCCACTTTGGAATTTTACCTGCGTATAACATAGCAATAAGTTCACGATAAGCACTTGCCCAGCCCATCTTAGAGTCTGCAACTACAATTGTAGTGTCCGTATGAAACATGCCTTCGTTTACTACTGGCAAATGTGTAATAAAGTTACGTTCTACACTAAATCCTACTCCAGTGCCGCACATAAGAACATACATTAGCTCGTCAAAAGCTCGCGGATGATCGATATGTAAGTAGCTACAGTTAAATCCTGCTACGTTGTCTCGCTTTAAGGCTTCCCCAGCCGTCATCATGCACCGCATTGATGGCATAACTTCGAGGTTGTAAATAGCGTTGTATATTTCTTGTGTCTCCTGGGAACCTTCTGTTAATTGCTCTCGTTCTACAAAAAAATCTATATACCGCTGGACGGTCTCGGCCCATGTTTCACGCCTCCCTTCTGATTCTAGCCATCGTGCATATCGGCTTTTGTGTATAAACTGTTGATACTGATCCATTTACTGCATTCTCCTATTTATTTCTTGCACATTATGTGCCCCAATTGCATCTTCGCAATGCGCCAATAAATCCATTAACTCATAATTTCGTAGTATAAGATCAGGATAACTATTTATTTCTTGTATGTATTTGTATTTTCCTTGTAAAGGAATAGCGTCATATATATTGTAAGCGCTACCATACTCCTGTAATAAAGCTGCAGCTCTTTTAGGTCCTACTCCCAAAAATCCAGGAACATTATCGCCCTTGTCCCCCGTTAAACATTTGAAGCATGCATACTGTTCTCTAGAGACTTCATAGTGGTCATGCCAATTTTCTATGGTTACTTCCTTTCTTGTAACATAAGAGAAACGCATTACTCCTTCTTGTATTAATAAGTCCCAGTCTCGATCACTAGAAATTAATACAATATCTCCTAAATTAAACTGTTCTTTAGACTTTACAACATAAGCTGCCAGGTCGTCCGCTTCTACTCCTTGTGCTCTTAGTACTGTATACTCATCTTCTAGCAAAGACAACGTATTTTCATACTCATCGAAGAACTTTTTAAAAGCCTCAGCTTCTTCTTCTGTCTGTTCTGCATACTTGTCTTTACGATTCTGTTTATACGTTGGTAAAATAATTTTTCTATAACTAGAAGAGCCTTGGTCTGCTGTAATAATAATCTTTTCGCATTTATAAGATTTTGCCAAAGACTTGACAGTAGCTATATACTCATGTCGAAAGTCTGTACGGCCTTGATGTTTCCAGCGAAAAGCTAAGTTTAAAGCATCTACTATTAAGGTCTTGTTCACCTCGTTTGCTGTTATCTCGTTGAAACTAAAACTCATTTGTGAACTCCACTATTTCATGCTCTAGCCATTCTTCAGCAAGCAGTACAAAACAGTTTAAAAAGTTAATGAATATATACTGGTCAGTTTTTTCTGGTGGTTGTTGTGTACATACAAATACTTTTGACCTATCGTATTTGAAAAACAATAAAGGCTTTTGACTTCCTCCCTTTGCTTGTACTTCTAATTTTTTCCACCACCTAATGATGTTGTTTGTTTTTGGTTGCGTAAATATTTTATCGGTTAAAGGTGAGTCTTTGTAGTTCTTTACCTCGATACAGAAGAAGTTTTTACAGTTTGGCACATAAATATCACCTTTAAGATACTCTAGTGCGCCTGAAGCTGGGACTCTTTCAAACTTTAAACCTGTGTAAGACCTTAACATATCTCTTACTAAATACTCGCCTCGTGCACCTTTTGCTCTTGAATCTACCATTATCTATCCAAAATCTCTGCTATTCTTTGACCTAGTTCTATAAACCACTCCAGGTCTCGCCCTCGAGTAACTTCCGCTGCAGTGCCCAAACGAATACCGCTTGTTTCAACAAAACTTCGGGGATCATTAGGTACTCCGTTTTTGTTTACAGTAATTCCATTTTCTTCTAATAAATCTGCTGCTTCTCTTCCACTGATTTGTTTATCACTTAAATCTACAAGAACAATATGACTATCTGTTCCTCTAGTGGCAATACTATACCCATTCTTTTTAAGTTCAGCGGCAAGTAATTTAGCACTACTTTTTACTTTTATAATATAATCCTTAAACTCTTGAGTATTTGCTTCTTTAAAGCATTGTGCTTTTGCGGCAATAATATTCATAAGAGGTCCGCCTTGTGTGCCAGGAAATATAGCACTATTTATTTTCTTTGTTAGCGCAGGATTGTTCCAAAGTATCATGCCGCCACGAGGACCACGAAGTGTCTTATGTGTTGTACTCGTCACGACGTCAGCATAAGGAAAAGGGTTTGTGTATTGTCCTGCAGCAATAAGTCCGCTGTAGTGTGCTATATCGCATACTAGATATGCTTGTACTTCTGCTGCAATATCTCTAAATATATCCCACTCAATCTCTCTAGGATATGCACTTGCTCCTGCAACAATAACTTCAGGAACATATTTTTTAGCAAGCATTCGTACTTGGTCATAATCAATCCAACCATCGTCGTTTACCCCGTAAGTATGTGATTTATAATACTTTCCGCTATGCGTAGGAGGCGCTCCATGACTAAGGTGTCCACCACTTGCAAGATCCATGCCAAGAATTGTATCTCCTGGCTGCATCAGTGCTTGATAGACTGCTGTATTTGCATTGACCCCGCTGTGAGGCTGTACATTTGCAAACTTACATCCATATAGATTTTTTACTTCTTCTATTGCAAGAGTTTCTATTTCGTCCATGTACTCGCAGCCATTATAGTATCTCTTGCCAGGATAGCCTTCTGCATATTTATTTGTAAAGACACTACCACAAAGCTCGCGAACAGCATCACTAGCAAAGTTTTCGCTTGCGATAAGCTCTATTGTATCTTGCTGTCTTTCTGTCTCTTTTCTAAGTATTGTTAATATGTTTTTATTTACCATTCTAGCCTACTTACGTTTCCGTCTTTAACTACTTCTACTTTCTCCAGTAAAGGGTGTGTCCAACCATGAGAAACTATATAAGTATTTAAGTCGTCTTCTTGAAGTAACACTTCTACCATTTTCTCTCTTCCTTGGTCATCCAATACGTTTATTACTTCATCAAGAAAAAGAATATTTATTTTAGACTTCGAAATACTGCTCATTAACTTTCTAATAGCAATAAGAGTAGCAGTATTAACTCGGGCAAGTTCACCCGAACTAAGTGCAAGAATGTCAACTATATTACCATTGTCAGTTATTCGGACGTTGAGCTTATCATTAGTAACAATAAAAGACAAAGTAAAGCGACCATCAGATAGTTCTCCTAAATATCTATTTGTTAACTCTTCGAGTTCTTTTACTAGTGTTTCGATTTTATATGCAATGAGACCGTTTGTACTAAAAGCTTTCTTTAATATCTCAAGACTACTTTCTTTTTTTGAATTTATATTCAGAACATTTGTATAGCTTTTTTTATCCTTTTCAAACTCGTCTCTTTGTTCTGTTATTACTTGAATACGCGTATTTATTTTTGTTCTTCGCTGGTTTTCTTGTGCAATGCTTCCCAGCTCATCTTTTCGCTTTTGTATTCGAGCCAGAACAATTTCCAACTCACTCTCCAACTGATCCTTATCCATACAGGTATCTGACATATCATCTTCATATAAGTTATACAAATTCTCCCACTCTCGGATATCTTTCTGTATGGAGTCAAACTTTCTATTCTCAGTTTTAATGGATTCAATTCGTCGCTTAAGCTCACTTATTCTCTCCTTTGCAATAGAAGCTTTAGTGGCTGCTTCTGATATCATTGATTGTTTGAAATCATACTTAATTCCTTGTGCACATGTAGGGCAAATATTTCCTAAACCTTTTAACTTTTTCAAAGTGTTTTCCGACCCCGTAGCAAGAGCCTTCGCTTCACCATACTCTTGTACTAAGGGATCATAGTCTTGCTTAGCTTTTGCTGACGAAGATTGCAAGGAGGAAATATCTATTGCCTGTAACATCTTTTTATATTGATTATTTTTTATTATTTTATTATTATTTTCAGAAATATTTGTAATTTTAGCCATCAAAGAACTAGAAAGTTTTTCGTCTTTTAATGTATTATTTTGTAATTCTAACATTGGAAGTATATTCGTATCTTCTAAAATATTTGTTTCTAACCATTTTTCTACAGTTGATAACTGAGCAGAAGCAGTATTGCTTTTTATAGAGGCTTGTCGATGCTCTTCCTTAAATATTTCAAATAAACTAACATAATTATCTAAATGTAGCAAGTCTATTAAGAACTTTTTTCTATTAGCATCTGTCGCGGTCAAAAACTGTAAGCTAGCATTAGTATTTTGATACACTAACTGTGAAAATGTTTTAAAATCAACCCCAAGAATGTTCTGTAATGTTTTATATGTATTCGTAGAAGTATGACTTGATATATCATCTCCATTTTTTATTAAAGTCACTTTAATATTACTTTTTCTAACAATATATATTATGTACTTGTCATTTTCCTTAGAGAAAGTTAGCTCAATTTCATACCCTTTATTTACATAACGGTTTGGTATATCTGCTTTTTTTATTCCTTTTGAGTTTTTGTTGTAAAGAGCTTCTTCAATAATTAAAGGTATCGAAGATTTTCCCATACCGTTTGTACCAATAATTTGAGTAAGAGTTGTATTGTCTAAGTTTAGCTCATTGTTTTCGCCATAACTAAAACAGTTACTCCATTTCAACTTTTGCAGTATAATCATTAAATAGTCCTAATATATTTTCTATTTTTTCTACGTCTAGTTCTAGTATATAGGTTAAATATTCTACCAACTCATCAGCAATGCTCATTTCTTTATTTAATATCAAAGCAGTATCATTACTTCGAATGATTACTTTTTTATCTAATAAATCAGAATTTTTAACTTCCGCTAAGTCTTGAATATCTCCTTGTACTTCGTATATTGTATGGTGAAAATCTGTAGCTACCATGTCGTTTGGGTCTGTTACTGTCTTTCTTATTAACTGAGGAATATTAAATTTATGCCATGTCCAGTCCCAACCATCCGGATTGATTACTATATATCCTGTATCTACTTCATTGCGATGAAAGGATGTAGTCATAGGGCTTCCGGGATAAACAATATTACGTTGAGAATTACTGTGAGCATGAAGGTCCCCCGCAAATACTACGGGAAAATCTTCTAGTAAATCTAAGTTTATTTCGGGGTTAACATGAGGAGGTATTTCCCCCCGTACATGAGTAAATAAAGGCATATTAGTATCAAAATGATCTATACTACCTTTTCGGTGTAAATCTGCGTACGGAAGTATACCGTATCCTAAATCATAATCAATATAAGAGATATCCACCACATTTACTAGAGGGTTAATATCTCTTGATACTGTTTTAAGTTGTGTAAAGAATGTTTTATTTTTACGAGTTGCTTCATGGTTGCCGTCAAAAATAACAGTTGGAATTTTTACTGATCTTATAAAAGAAAAATAAAGCTGTAGTTCATCCATACTAGGAATGCGGTCAAATAGATCTCCTCCTATAATATGCATATTGCAATGCTCTTCTAGCGCATAAATCTCTTGAAAGAGCATTGCATAACGATTAGTAGCAAAAGAAACTGGGACGTTCTTCTGTCCCAGTTTAATGTGCCAGTCGGCGGTGAATAAAATCATTAACTAAATTCTGCTTCTAGGTCTTCTTCCATATTAGCATTTGCTGTTCCGCGAATGCGATCGAGTAGCTCTTTCTGTGCGTCGGGGGTTGGGCGAGGCATAACAACGTCCATAGACTTTAATTCTGCAACTAACTCCATTTCTGACTCGGACAGAGGACGATGCTTGCACTTGAGTACCTGTAGTTGATATTCGACATTGTAGGGAAGAGGTCCGGTTTTTACACGCTTAAACTTTACGTCCCAACCTTCTACAGGGTCGGTAGGATCTCCAAGATCTTCTGCGGCAGTAATAATTTGCTCCCACAATTTCTTCTTCAGATTTACTACTTTTACTTCGCCATTAGTGATGCACTGTGTAGCGTAACTCCAGCCACACTTTAGATCAGGATAGTACTCTCGTACCCAATCTTTTTCTTTGTTAGCAAAACGCTCTGCATTACGATCAAAAGAAAGGCACTCCAACGGAATGTCCTTTTCGTTTTCACCCTTAATCCAATATACATATCGTGCTAGAATATCACCCACGAGACGAAAGTCCATGTCTCCGTCGCGATATTGAAAACTACTGATGTTGCCTTTTTGTGCTGAGCCTTTTTGCTTATTAAATGAAATTGCCATTAGTGTGTATTCTCCTTTGTAACTTCTTCGTATAAAAAATGAATTTTCTTAAATTTTATACTAAGTAGTCTATTTTCTGTTATTTGATCTAGATCTACCGGACAAAAGGCGGTATCTAGTGTGATTATTTTGTTCGTTTTATACTCTGCTATATTTCTTAGTGCTGATAAGGCATAATATACTGCTATCTCTTTTTGACTATATTTATAAGCGTTGAACAGTAGTACATCAGGATGTATTAAAAAGTTACTACCAATGTAGTTTATGTTAGAATACTTATACAGCGGGTCGAACCGATTTCGAGGAAGGGTTTTCTTTATTATCATTTCCATGATAAGATTGCAATGTGCAATATTCCCTTCTGCCGAATCATAAACCTTACTCCAGTCGAAAAGTAACATATATTATACCTAATTTTGATGAAAATGTCAAGAAGTATTTTTTAAATGTACCTCATGTTCCATCCTTGTTTTATGTAGTATCCACTACGGTTGGAGGCTTGTTTTTTTGCAGTATTTCCTTTTAAATGTATATCTACCACTACAGGAGGTACTTTTCCTTCTTTTTTTCTTATCACTCTTCCTATGAGCTGTGTCAACAAAGGCTCATTATTTACTGGTGTACCTAGTATAAGACAGCTTAAAGTATCCACTGATATACCTTCAGAAAATATTGATTGTGTACCGTACAGTATTTTTTTATCTCCGTACAGTATTTGATCTATTAAAGCTTCTCTTTCCTCGTGAGGCACTTCTCCTGTAACACAAATTGCCATATCTCCTGTAAGTTCTGTACAAGCTTTTAAAAAAGCTACACGGTCGCTTACTACTAATACTTTATGCCCTCTTGCGGCGTAGGCCGCCGCTAGCATTGATACTGTATGTCGATATTCTTCTAGGTTT
>Ga0209092_10004880_pt1 | contig 10987 bp, 6 predicted proteins | sample FraStrMetagenome_FD_187446 | JGI IMG/M metagenome (GOLD analysis project Ga0209092, IMG submission 187446) | Marine eukaryotic phytoplankton communities from Arctic Ocean - Fram Strait ARC3M Metagenome (SPAdes) (version 2) | ecosystem: Environmental > Aquatic > Marine > Oceanic | place: Fram... | reverse complement strand
CAATTTGTCGGTCAAAGTTTCAATCCTGTCTTGAAGTTGATTTTGTTTCCTCAGTTTCATTCTCGTATCTCGGTCGTGGCCTCCTCTTACTTTTGTATCATTGGCTGGTATGACGGTATCTTCCATCATTTCTATATCCTGTTGACAATCAATTTCATTCGGAAGTTTCTCAAGGCTTACATTTTCAGACACTAAAACAAAACCTCTCACATCTTTTTCATTTTCTATCCACTTGATACTTTTCAGTTGTGGAAATGTTACTTTGTTCTTTCGAAAATAAGCAATGAATTCTTGGAACTGACTGAAAACCAAATTTGGTTTAATTTCTTTGCATGCTTTAAAAAACATTTTATCAGGGCCATTTGAATACTTTTCGTCCAATTTGAGCTTCAGGATGATGTCTTCGTAAATACATCTTGCACGTGCTTCCAAAATTTCTTTTGCTTCTTCTTGGCTTTCAGTTACAATAACTTTTCCCTCACTTTCTTCTTTGGGGCCACCAACAACGATAGTATTCACTTCGCTTTTGACCAACAGCCAAGGGGATCCATTGAAACCGAAGGGATGAAAATGAATCATTGGAAATATTTGTGGTGCCTTTCTAATAAAAGGAATCATAGATCGAATATCTTTTTGTCTGATTTTCATCTTTTCAATGTCCTCTTGATCAATCTTGTTGTTACAAACAAACGAATTCAGTGCATGAAGCAGGTTCGGTTCTGATTTAGGACGAATTCCAAAATATGTATTTCTCGGTAACTTCTTCATGATTTCATAAAATGCAGCGACATCTTCCGGTTCAAGAACCTTTTGATTTGGTCTTGGAGGTACGTCATTGACATCATTTTTTATCAACATCAAACCTCTCTTGGGAGGTGTAAATACAAGAAGAGGGAAGCGAATCTGAGACATCCTCATAACTTTCAATTGTAAATTGAGTTGTTTCTTGGTAATGTTGGTATGTTCCATCAGCGCCTCATACAGGGAGGGATGCTTAGAACTCAAAGAATCGTCCGGCTCTTTGATCTTTGTGGAAAAGTAAACATTACGAGGAAGTTGCTGGAGGATGCCGTAAAGAGCCTTGACTCTTACTGAGCTCTGAGCTTCTTGTTTCTCTTCTTTCGCATTAATTTTTTCAACCAACTTGTAAAGATCTTTTAAACCTTCAAATTGTTTAGATATATTCTCAGGCAAGTTTGTAACTGAGCCTTCATTTGATCTTTTGAAATCTGACATAATGTTCAAAACATTGATAGTTGTGTCAATATCAGATTGAGAAATCCCCCTTGAATGAAACATCTTCGTGAGATTTTGAAGCCTGAATCATGAGCAAAATGTAAAGAATTAGTGAGTTTCAAGAAAAATCATAAATATATCTGGTTGAAAAAGAACAAAACCAAACGCTCTTGATTCTCCGGATTTAATTGTCGAAAGTAGGCAAAAAAAATACAGATAAGATTTCGATATCAAGCAGAACTCACCTGACCTCAGGTCCGCTGTTAGCTTCATTTAATACCATGTTTTGGTCGACACACTGATTTGGATTCTTGGTAATCATTGTCTACAAGATTTGTGACTGTTCTGTATTTTGATCGTTTGACTTTGTTGTAGGTTCGAGCGAAACTGTTAAAATTATGAGAATAACATATTTTATAACTTTACCAGCCTCCCATTACTTTACGTAGCTTTTAGTATATGTTTGTTTCTTTCTACTTACATTTATTATTGGAGTGTGGAGTGTTGTAGGAAATCGTATACCGCAGAATATCTTTTTTTAATCTTACCACAACAGAATTCTTCTCCGGAATTCTCATATGTATTTATGTACTCATCTCTTCTGGGGTAATAAGGGTTACAACTTGTGGCCGAAGAATTCTTCTGTTCCAAGAAATTATTAATATTAACTTCATTTAGATTTTTCATTATGTAACGATTTGAATCTTTTCCAGCAGAGATGGAATATGTTATCTGAATTCGAATACTGAATAATGCATTTTTTGTAGGGAGATTACTAAAAAGATTCTTGTGAAGGCAATCGAGTGCTTTGCGAATTTGTTATTAGCAATTTCAATAAAGTTTAAGAAGTAATGATGAAATGGGTACGCAAAAATATCTATGATCTAGATATTTCGTTTCATTGATATTAAGTTTGGGATATATTTATCGTTTGTTATTCTATTCTCTGTCCCAGAATTTTGCTGGTGTTCTTGAATCCAAATTTATGCTATCCTAATCCAAGAGCAATATTATCAAGCAGTACCTAAGATTTTGAAAACTTGCTCGTCGGTGCTTGTTACCTAGAGAGTCGCTGCCACAAGGCAGTAATATTCTTCTTCATCTAAAAAATGTTATTGCGAAAACTAAAAAATGAAAACACTTTGGATCTTCCAGCATTTTTATTCATTTTTTCTTATGCACGTAAAATAATAACCCCAGTTAAATCCTGCTGTCAACGATCCGAACTAAGAAAAATTATACATAAGGAACAATGGACAATGAGAAGGAACTTCATCTTGACAAAAGACTAGACACATTTGTCAACATACAAAGGAAAACTGTACAAGCTCAGAAGCATCAAAATTCAAAATTGAAAGATGTAACAAAATGGCCTCTCATTCGATCATGGTTCTTCGAATCTATTGTCAACTATTATTCTCTAGATATGAGTTACGTCTTCTCTACAAAACTAGATATAAAAAGTCTTGAAAAAGCTCTTTCACACGTGTTAGGATATTATCCAGCATTAGCTGGTCGTATTCATTATAGAGGATTTTATGAAGATCAATACGTTGATTTGAATAATGAAGGTGTGGATTTTATAGTGTGTCAACAACCAGACATAGGTTATGAAGAGTTAGTTGGAAGTGATGTAGACCAAGAATTTACAATGAAGAGGGGGCGATATTGCGAAATATTGAACGGCGATACTATTGTATCTGGCCAAGCACCACTTCTTACTCTCAAACTTACGTTACTTGAAAAAGGAGGTTGTGTTTTAGGTATTTGTATTTCACATTCCATAGTAGATGGAGGAGCATTTTCACTTTTCATGAAAGATTTATCACGATTGTATCAGGATCCGAACATTGAAATTGAATCTATTCTGAAACCAAATGAATTGTATAGTCGCATGTCTTCAACTTCAGAAGAAATATCACACTCAGCCAAAATTTTGAAAGTCAACCCATCTTCTATTCTGAAATCATTTTTGATGCGACAGATGTATTCATGGGCATTTTATTTCCTAAGAAAACAAAAGGCTAGACACCCTGAGCATTGTCCTCCTCGTTACCGACTTCAATTTTCAAAAGAAGAATTATTGTATATTAAGCAGAAAGGGACTGAAAAAGTTCAAAAAGTTTCACAAGATAATTGGATATCTACAAATGAAGCTTTATTAGTTCATTTTTGGACAATGCTTTTGGATGTTTGTCAGCTTCCAGATGAAAAGCGCAAAGACTTGGGTATAAGTATGATTATCAATCCTCGTGCTAGAACCAAATTATGCGCAGAACGTGTTTTAGGATCCATTGGTTTTGGAGTGAATTACGCCATTGATATGTCTTCTACTGCTTTACCCAATAAATATGCACAAGTTCATGAATTTTGCCGTTGGGCAGTTTCAGATGAAGTCGTTAGTGCATCTATAACCATGTTAGAATCTGGGATGTCGCGCAATAGGTTTGACCCGATTTATGTCAATTCTCGTACATCGTCAGAATTGCCATATGGATTGTCTAGATGGAATTTGAATCCACAAACTCTTGAAAAAGGAAATACTTTTGGTCAACCAATCAAAAACTTAGCTGGGTCACAGAGTTGGAATACTGGTGAAGTGTACAAAGTTGTTATGAGAGTTGATGGGGGATGTGATGCATACATCAATATGAGTCAAAGTCCAATCATGGGCAATATGATAAGCAATTGGCCTCTGGTTCGACTAATTGGACCAGCAGAGTTTTTCAATAAGTTATCTCTCCATCATGATGAGTGGAAGAAGCAAATTGCTAGAAGTAGAAGTAAATAAATATGTTACCGATAACCGATATTTGTTCAGTAATTGTGAACATGAATTTAAGGTATGACGAATGTAAATTTACAAAAATAATCTCTATCGAAATTTAAAAGCTGTATCATGATAGGTGCTTTTGACTGAAAACGAGTGCAATAATCGACATACATATGTTAAAATAAAATGGTGAGTATCCCGTTCCAAAAAATCTTTGCCCTTGCAAATATAGTGTGCTGAGATTTTTTGTCCAGAAACACAAGTAAAGAACATAGCGAAGTTAGTTAGATGATAAAATAAAATTCCAATTAAAAATATATTCATCATATTGATAGTCTCACCTGTACCAAATTGGACCAATAACTTTCAAAAGTTCTAGCAGAGATGATCGCTCTCCCGCAAGTTCTCCAAGTGGTGCCCCAGTCTTTACTCCCTCAGAAATTAGTGCTGCAAGTATTCCCATTGTTTGTGCTGAACCTAAAAATCCAAAAAAGTTTCCAATTATCAATCCCCTTATACCAAACAAAATAGCTCCAAATCCACTCATTAAGTTGGACACAATCGCCAATCCAGTAAAACGCTTGATGCCAATTTTCTTGACTAAAATGCTACCAGTTACATTTGCTACTATTCCAAGAACGCCGTACATTGCAATTAAGTAAGAGAAATCTTTGGTAGTTAGTTTCCATTCCTGTTTTGCAAAAACTTGGAAAAAATCGCCCATATTTGTAGAAATGGCAAGGAGCATGAGCACAATTGATAAATTTCGTACTTCTTTGCTATGACGAGTTAGCAGTCTTATACTAGACATCGGTGACTTTAAGATAAGACCCTTCATATCATGATTTTTGTATGGTATGCGTTTGGATACAGGTAATGATTCACTCAAAGCAAATTTCACAATAAAAACAGAAATTGTGCCGATAATAGAAGAGACACCATAGATCACTGGTAAACCAAATTCTGACAATTTACCACCAACAACGGACCCGACCAGAAAACCACAAGTAAGAGTTGCCATATAAAATCCTATTGCTGAACTCATTACTGAGGGATCAAAAGCTGCGATGTCACTAATAACAGCTTGTGCACTAAGAGCAGAGAATCCAGAGCAAATCGTGACCATAAACTTTGCTGCACAAAGTGAAAATGTGGTTGGATTTAAGGCTACAAGTACTTTCAATAGCGCGTTCATCACTTGTGCATAAAACATGGTTGGTTTTCTTCCGGTGGAATCTAATATGGAGCCCATTATTGGTGCAAAAAGTATCTGTATGAATGCAGCACTAGCTGATAATATTGATAAAATAGATGTTGCCCGAGAAGATCCTATTTTCCCTACAAGTGCTGCTGTTGGAGCAAACATACAAATTGAATTGGAAAACACTTGTAGGAAGGCTGTTAATTGGAGTGTTTTGAGGAGATTGGGGCTTAAATTATTTTCTTTCTCCGCCATCAAATCAGTGGGTATGATTGTCTGTTTGTCTATTTCGGATGAAGCCTCTGCGTCTGAAAGTGTATCGTTTATGGCTAAAAAATTTACATCTTTTGCAGTACCAAGATGCTCCTCCTGAGCTCCATTTCTTAGCTGCAATATTGAGACCGAAGAAAATCTATTTTTTGTCAAATGGGATGGTTGGATTGAAACAGCTGACGTTGGCCGATGGAGGATACTTAAGAGCAAAACAGCTCCAGCAAAGGAGAGCCTCTTCAGAATTTGCATTATAAATGGAAAAGCTTATGTTGCTATGAACTTATGATCGATATTGAATTTTATACAAGAAGTTGGAAACGTATCAACTTTATTTTGGAAAGTCATCAATTTTTGATAGCTTGTTCATTGGGATTGCATACGTATGTGAGAGAGAACTTCACTTTTCCTTCTCATTAAAAAAATACAGAATGCTTCATTCGACTGATATTTGCTTACAAACTTACGTAGAGATTTAGAGTCGAAATGGAGAGATATGTTTGTGTTCTCACAAAATTAACAATTTCGAATGTTTGGTTGAATTATTTGTTTGTACATCATGATACTTCAATACCACGAAGAAAACATTGACATCTCTGTCTTAATGAATAAAAGCGCTTAATGTTACATTACAAATGCTAAACCTGTGTTTGATAGTGAGAGCATTTCTCGTAGTTCACGTTGCTTCTTCGATTCTCTACTATTTGGATCGGGTCTTGGGCCCAAATACGCTTTAAAAAGAGCCAATTCTTTGCTTTTTGTCATCTTCAAACCACTGTTACTCACTGGATTATGACCACTGGATTGCAATTGTCTTTTTTCTCGTAGCATTTGTTTCGCTCTCTTCTTGCTATCTGTCTCGTCATTTGCCACTATAGCATTAGTTTGATTAATTTCTCGTGGCTTTCTGTTGTCATCTTCGTTAGAACTAGTCGCCATTTCACTCAAGTCTTCATCGCTTAGTCTAGATAAATGTGAAACATCAATATCTTGTGGAACTGGAGTCTGCATGAAAGATTTATGTGGTAAGACACCCTTTTGAGGCACTTGTCGTAATAAATTATTAGAGTCTTCAAAACTGAGTGGTACGTTGTTAGGATTTTTTGCTATTTCAGATTTCGAATTATGCTTTGGTTCTGATTTCACCATCAAGTTCTTGTTCAATGCACGAGACGTCGTAACTTTATCAATCTTGTTTTGATCTCTTTTTCCACCTCTTTCAATTTGCAATTCCTCTTTCTTGATTGATTCCTTTTCGCTTGATTCTAAAGTCATCATGTCTCCTGGAGAAAGGAATAAATTTGTTGGGATATAAGATTTTAAGGTCGGCGATGAATAAGGTCCTTTGTTTTGAACTCTTTTTTTTGCGTCAGATCCCATGGCTTTAGTATCGATAAGATTTTCAAGTTCTTCTTGCCTCTTCCTTGATATTGCAAGTTTCCTTTTGTAAGAGTCTATTTTCGCCTTTGCCAATGAGAAGATTTTCTTTTTCTCTTTCTTTGCTTTAGCCAAATAAATATTTTCATCACAAAGAATTTTTTCCCTCTCGGCAAATTCTTCTTTTAAGGTTTTAACATTTTTCTTGTGCTCTTTCGATGCTAATGAAAGTTCATCATCAATAATTGATCTCATACTTCTTTCGATCTTTTCTACCTCCTTTTTAGCCTTAGTTCGTATTTTTTCAATCCTTGTCATACAATCTTTTTTCATCTGAATTTGCATATCCGGATTCAGTCCTTCCTTACTTTCTTGCAGTCTCTTCAACATTTTTGCCCCTTCTTTCCTCATGGAAATCAGGTCTTTCTTTAACTTTTCTTCCCTTAATTCTGATTTTGACAATTTGTACATAGTACTTTTTAGCTCTTCTTCAACATTTGAACATCTGGATTGCACATCAAGAACCTCATTTTTTGATTTAGCTACATTTTCTTCTAATTCGGTCAAATATTCTTGAGAACAGTATGACTGAAATGCTTTTAGTTTTATGTTCTCTTTGCGAAGTCTGACCATTTCATCTACAAGCATCCTTTCACCATTCAAAAAAGTGCTTGAGGCAAGTACATCAATTATACCACAAGATCTTTAGTTTTCATTGATATTGTAAGAAGAAAATTATTAGAGACATCATGCTACTCACCTTTCTTGATTATCAAGATCAGTATTGTCATCCCCACCCAGATGATTAAAAAATGCCTCAGTATCTAACACTTTCTTTGTCAAGTGCTCTATTTCAGCTTGCTGAAATTTGGATGCTTCCTCATGTGTCCGAATTATTTTGTGGAATGAATCATTTCTTTCTTTCAGCATTTTGATTTCTGCTTCCTGTTCGGCTAGTTTTGTCACTGCATCACTGGATTTTCCTACTAAACGTTCCAGCTGTTTATGCTTAGAGCCCAGCTGGTGCAATTCTGATTCGAGCTCCAGACAACGATTGACTGCTTCTGAATGTGCATTTTCCTCTTGCTTCAAATGGTCCCTAACATCGTTGAAGTCAGCAAGTTTCGTTTTATAGTGCTTTAGTTGTTCTTCAATTATGCCTAGTTTTTCTTGATCTTTTTCCTTCGAAAAAATAACACCTTCAAGGTGCATTATTTTTGTTTTAGCATCTTTCAAATTGCTCTCATAACTTTTTGCTTCAACTAACAATATTTTCAAGCCTGCTATTTCTTTTAGATAAGACTCCGTGATTCCTTTTTCTATATTAATTTGTTTGGTCTCATTCTTTAAATCTTTAGAAATTTGCTCAGCTGTTTGTAGCTCTAATCTCTGAGTCAAACTCTCCTCATTGAATTTCGCCAATTTTAGTTGGTCTAGTAAATTGGAATTCTCCTTCTGCAGATTCAACACTAATCTTTGAAACTCATCACGTTTCTCTCGCTCATGGGTTGATTTTCTTGGATGTGGTCTCACCACTGGTTCCTCATTCGTAACTACAGATATTTTGTTATCATTACTAAGGAAACTTGATGCGTAAGATATGAATTCGCCATGAAGCTCTGATTCGGTATCTCTGGATTCTATGGTTTGGCTTTCGTCCGAAACTTCTATACCTGCTTTGATGATTTTCATTAGGGCATGTTTTGATTCTGAGTCATTAATTGCTAAAATTCTTTTAATATATAGGGTTCTTTGACTGCATTTATCTGCTACAGCCAGACACAATAATAAAGACAAAATTTTTGTTTTGCTTTTGCCTTCCAGTGAAAATGGATGTGCATCTGAAGGGATTGCTTCGAGCTCTTGACAAATTTTTTCCCATATTTGTTCAACTGATGAAAACGTGCGAGGTGAGCTGAGAGGTGCCTTATAATTATCTGGACTTGGATATTTTGAGCAAACTTCATTTGTTACCCGTAAAATACCTCTAAATAATTGGAAAAAAATGATTTAGACAAAGAAAGTAAATAGGACAGCGACATCCTCATAGATATTGATTCACTCACATTGCAACTTCTTGCTTTTGTAACCATTGGAGTGATGAATTAAAATTGCCAATTTTGTCACTCTCGCACATTCTGTAGAAGTAAGGAAATTGTTGTATCCATTTGATGAGTGCAACAAGCTCTATTGAGCTTGAAAGAGGTCTTGTAACTACCTCTACATTTTCCCTTATATCAGTCATCGTTTTGTACTTTTCGTTTTTCTTCTCCCTTCTCTAGATGCACTCAATAGGATTGACCAGATCAATAAAGTGGAAAAGATATCTTCCTTATTTTTCTGCACAATTTTGTCGATGAATATTTGGAGCACTCTGTCAGGGATTTGACCTTGTTCAAAATAAACTAGAAATTATGATGAGGGTACAAAACAAGGAATCTTGAAAAGAGGAATGACTCTTGATTCAGCGATACTTCGCTACTTGCGTTAACAAAAATATCGCTATTTGCAGCTTTTAGCCGCAAAAATTGTCTATGTATGAGGAAACTTTTATGCCTAACCAAAGATATTTTCCTCGTAAATATTTTAGAAGTATTGATTTTATATAGACCAACCTGCAGAAACATACTTTCATTTTCAATCAAAATATAGGTTTCGTATGCTCGTCTACCACTTTTTTATAATGAGGCTTTATAACCTGATAGATTACATATTACAGAGTGAGATGGGATATTTTTCTAGTAGCTCATGCCAATAGTAGGCACCAAATATAGGGCTCTACAACGCAGGAGCCATATCCTTAGCTTCATAATTCCACTAGTTGTGCTAAACGTTTTATAAGCACATTAGCAAACATAAAAAACAAACAAATGATACGGATTGGAAAGTGTAATGTTTCATGTAGTCACACATGAGCAATCATAGCAGAATCCTTAACCATTTTTTAGTATAATTCCGGGCTGTAGCTTTGTATATGCTTAAACCAATTCTGACAAAGAAAACCGAAAAGGCTGATGTAGCACTAGCTTCCTTTTTCCCTTTGTCACTATGTATGTATCCTGCTGTTGCACATGGTTACTCTACTATCTGCCGGGGGGGCGTGTATCATCTTCATTTCTGTCAACCACTGGATTGCCACTAGCATTCCTTTTAATGGAGCAAAAGTTCATGTTCAAATTAATAATTTCTAAACACTCAATGGTGTATGTATCAGTAGCAAATGGAGATTATTAAATTTTATTGCTGTCCCCAGAAAAATAGTCCAATAGTAGGGAATAGTATCATCTTGGATAAAGATAAAGAACAAAGTGTTTTAAACAATTAAAATGATGCAGCAAATCCTGCAATCAAAGAAATCATAGAAACCAAACTGAAAGAGCTGAATGGGGTTCTGTCAATTCTACAATGCCCAGACACTCTTTAAACAATACAGCAACAATTTGATCGAGTCATGTTGAAATTTTTAGATCCTTCCAATTTTATCAGACGATATAATTGGCAGGTGATTTTTTTTTAACTTTCGTTTATGTATGGTTAATTTGTTTCAATGGTGGGTCTTTTTTTTGTTTTTGTTCTTCATTTGTATTCTCATTTCTATCAACTTTATTTTTTTGTCTTAACACAGGATTTGATATCCGCAAAATCGTTCTCATCCCAAGAGTGTTGTGATCGTTCCCCCAGACTTGTGATGCAGTGGTGCGATTGTTGACCATTTGAAGGCATTTCCATTTCTCAACAGCGTTTTTTGTTTCAAATGCAATAGACAGCATACGCTTCAGCTAAATTTATCTAAGATTTAGATGAAATTACTTAAGCTGAAATAGTACCAATGATATGTTTAGTTAAGCTAAATCAATATCAATGATATATTTAGTTAAAATACAGAGCAGCATGTAGCTGCTTGTATACTATTTAAAACAACAAAAATAAAATAAAAACAATCAGTCTTCTTCAACACAAGAAAGCCAGATAATTACAAAGAACATGAACTACTACCACGTATGCATTGAGAAGCATCCAATGGAGATCCATATCATCATAAGAATGATGTCTCCTTTGGACATGCAATTAGAATTCTTTGAACAGCTGTCTGGCCAACAGATGTGCAAAGTTCTTGCAGTTGAAACCAT
>Ga0209092_10004879_pt1 | contig 10988 bp, 11 predicted proteins | sample FraStrMetagenome_FD_187446 | JGI IMG/M metagenome (GOLD analysis project Ga0209092, IMG submission 187446) | Marine eukaryotic phytoplankton communities from Arctic Ocean - Fram Strait ARC3M Metagenome (SPAdes) (version 2) | ecosystem: Environmental > Aquatic > Marine > Oceanic | place: Fram... | reverse complement strand
TGGAAATCAATGAACGACCGAGGAAAATCTTATCAGGAAAAAGCCCATCAGAATTTAATCATAGATTAACAGCGTAACACTACAAACCTGACGCATGCATCTTATGCGCTAGAAACTTGAATCCACCTTTCCTACTGCTTCTACAAGACCGTTTAAACTGAATTACGTTCATGAAATTCCTACTTTAGGAGTTGAACCCTCAAAGATAGCGGATTATTTTTAGATCTGTCACTTAAGCAGTATTAGCTCAGAATATCCTTGTTTTGCTAATTGATAATGCTTTGGAATTTTTTTTATTATTATGTCACACGCAGATTCAGAAATTGGCCTAATAGGCCTCGCAGTCATGGGCCAAAATTTGGCGCTCAACATTGCCGACCACGGCTTCAAAATTTCCGTTTACAATCGGACTGTCAGTAAGATGGAGAATTTTGTAGCTGCTCATACAAACACACCGGGTGGCTTAGTCGGATGTGATAGCCTAGAAAATTTTGTAGCTTCTCTTAAACGCCCACGGAAGATTATCATTCTAGTTCAAGCTGGTTGGGCAACTGACAAAGTGATTGAAAGCTTAGTTCCACTGATGGAAGACGGCGATATCATTATCGATGGTGGTAATGCCAAGTGGGATGATACTATTCGTCGTGAAAAAGAACTCAGTGCGCTTGGCCTACGCTTTATCGGTTCTGGTGTTTCCGGGGGCGAAGAAGGTGCACGTTTTGGACCTTCACTAATGCCAGGCGGTACACTCGAAGCTTGGAAACATTTGGAACCCATATGGAAAGCTATCGCAGCTAAGGTCAATCCAGACACCGGTAAACCGATCGAAGGAGCTGAGCCTGGCAAGCCTGTCACTGGCGGTTTCAGCTGCACTGCACATATTGGTACTGACGGTGCGGGCCACTATGTAAAAATGGTTCACAATGGCATCGAGTACGGGGACATGCAGATGATCTGCGAAGCTTACGACTTAATGCAAAATGTATTGGGCCTAAAGCCAGCTGAAATGGGTGATATTTTTGCAGAGTGGAATAAGGGTGAGCTAGATTCATTCTTAATCGAAATTACTGCAGACATTTTGAAACAGCAGGATCCGGTCACTGGCAGACCATTCGTTGACATCGTACTTGATACTGCAGGTCAAAAAGGTACCGGTAAATGGACCTCTGTTAATGCGTTAGACATGGGCACACCCGCTCCAACTGTTGCTGAGGCTGTGTTTGCACGCTGTATTTCTGCAGTTAAGGAAGAACGTGTAGCTGCTGAGAAAATTCTGAGTGGACCGGAAAAGGTTGAATTCACTGGAAACAAAGCAGAGATGGTGGAGGCTATCCGAGAGGCACTTTACGCATCTAAGATTTGTTCCTATGCCCAAGGTTTCCAACTAATGCGTGAGGCTCAAAAGGAATACAATTGGACGCTTAACTTTGGTGAGATTGCTCAAATATTCCGTGGTGGCTGTATTATACGCGCCGCTTTTTTACAAAAAATAACTGAAGCATTCGCACGTGATCCAGAATTAGCCAACTTGCTGCTTGATCCCTATTTTAATGATGCAATCAATCAGGCACAAGCCAGCTGGCGTAAAGTAATCGCCTTAGCCGCAACAAATGGTGTAGCTGTACCGACTTTCAGCTCTGCGCTCTCCTATTATGACGGTTACCGTACGGCACGTTTGCCACAGAATTTACTGCAAGCACAACGTGACTACTTTGGTGCCCACAGCTATGAACGTACTGACGAGCCTCGTGGTAAATTCTATCACATTGACTGGCCTAAACCAGACCGTCCGCAGATGGAGGTATAACATTAACAGCCTCTGCTCTCGGGCCATTAAAAAAATTTACTTCAAAAGGCTCCCAATTTGGGAGCCTTTTTTTTGCATATTTTATAAAGACTTAAGATTTATCTAACTAACTGTGCGCCCAAAATATGCTAGCAGCCACATTTCTTTCCAAATGCGGTATCGTCCTTCATAAGTTATTTTACCGTCTGCTTCTCGCTCTTGCAATGGAACTAAAAATCCAATTTTAAGATTTAATTTTTCTAAAATTCGCTGTTGATCGTTTAACTCGTCTAGAGCCGTATCTTCAAACACGACTGTTATGTGTTCAAAAATGCTTAAACGTTTCTCATGTAGGCGGTATAAGCGCTGTAATGACCCAATTAAAGGCTTCCGAAGCACTTCCCATCCCTCTGGGTAGTAACCACCATATGGCAGGAATAGATTATCAGTTATTAAGCGCGATGATGATGATGCTGGCTGGCTAGTAATCGTGTAGCAGACGCTAGCAGCACTTTTGCGGGTCGGAATGAACAACAATTGAATTCGAGTTTTTTTATCAGCGCTTTCGTAAATTAAAGCTCTTAGGTACATTTCTCCATAGAGTTTAGCTTTGAGTGCACTCAGTCGCTTAAATTGTGCTGTACGAAGCCATTCGCGCACAGCAATAAACTCCTTGTTTGCGGGCCATTCATCCCCTTCATCATTTATTTTAAAGGATGGAAATAATGGAATATCACTATTACTAAGTGCATTGATAGCTAACCAATTGTAAGCCGTCTCCAACAGGAACCACAGCGTAATTCCAGTCAAAAAATGTATCCAAACTGGACGAAACGAGAGCTCAAAATAGTGCATCACTAATACAAAGACTCCTGCAAAAGCAAACCAACGCAGCCAACGGCCCAGCACTGAAAAAATCGGTAAATTAATACGACTACCAACTATAGATAAAAGCAGTGAAATTAAAACAGCACCAAATAATAAGTATTCTATAGTGATTTGCTGCGACATAATAATAAAAAACAAAACAGGACGGTCGAAACCGTCCTGCCAGAAAAAATGAATCAGCTGTAGCCGAAATTAATTTAAGCGCAGCGGCATAATAACGCAAAGAAAGTTATCTAAAGTCTTAAATAAGCCTGGGCTTAGTTCGTCTTTGAATTCAAAGAATACTTCATCTTTATTTAAAGCTTTTAGTGGTTCCATTAGGAATTGAGGATTAAAAGCAACTTGTACTTCAGGACCATCATAAGCAATCGCCATGGATTCGTGCGATTCACCATACTCACTCGAAGAACCTGAGATTTCCAACAAATTTTTAGTCACTTTCAATTTTACTGAGTTACTCTTGTCGGAAGTCACTAATGCTGCACGGTGTACACATTCCAACATCAACTCACGTTCAATTTTAACTCGATGTTCAGTCTCTTTTGGAATGACTTGGCGATAATTAGGGTAATTCCCTTCTACTATCTTAGAAACAAGATACAAGTGATCATCCAAACCAGTGTCACCTGACTCATCAATTGAAATTTCGAAGGCTGCCTGACGGTCATTAAATGCAATCCTTACTGTGTCTCCTTTGCCCATCAAGCGTTCTAATTCGGAAACGGTTTTAGCTGGCAGGATAAGGCAACCAGTATTCTCTTGGCTGATTTCTGTATCCAGGGCTGTAAGAGCTAAGCGACGCCCGTCAGTTGCTACCAAAGTCAGCTTTTCGTCTGCAAAATTAAAATACACGCCATTCAATATGTAGCGATTTTCATCAGTCGATTGCGCATAAGAGACACTTTTCAGCATGTTGACAACAGCGCTTTGCGAAATTTCAAAGACCTTTCGATTTTCAAACGTGGGAAGTGGCGGAAAATCTTCAGCCGTGATACCCATTATTTTGAAATGGGATCCGCCTGATGTTATTTTAGCTTGATTGTTTTCTCCGGCTTCTACGAACACTTCGTGGATGGGTAGCTCCCGTACAATGGTAGCCAATTTACGGACTGGCAGCGTGATGCTTCCTAGTTCCGATACCTCGGCTTTAATACGACAGCGAATACCTAGATCCAGATTAGTTGTAGTTAGCGAAATATGGCCTTCAGTAGCCTCAATCAGCACATTGCTGAGTATGGGCATGGTTGAACGTGTGGCTACAACATTGAGAACCTGTTGTAGGCCATTGCTAAAGTGATCCTTGCTGATCTTGAACTTCATGATGAATTTGTCGCTGTTTTTAGAGTTACTGGCAATGCTTATGTATTAAAGGGCTTTTATATATATAAATCTCTTCTTAACAGTATAGGGTAAGAACAACTAGAGAAACTTTTTAAAATATTTAGAGCAAGCACTTTAAGCTGTTTCAGATTGGTTAATAAACATGTCTGTTCGCGGGGGTGAATGAGTATAAAAATTGAAAGTTTTTTCTTATACCCAGCTTATACCCAGTTGTTCCCAAGTTATTCACTTAGGTTTAAGTGGCGATTTTTTAGTTTCTTGTGTGCTTTGTAACGCCGAAGGAAGTAACGAATGGGACCAAACGAGATGTAGCTGAAGAAAATAACTACAAATGAGAGCTCTTTCATAATGAAAGCGACACTGAGACCGAAAACCAAGTAAAGGAAAGTACGTAAGCGTGTACTCGTGTGCCAATCTATGTTCTTGAAGCTAGGGTACGGAATATTACTGACCATCAGTACCGCGATCGCTAGCATCAGAGGAGGCATTAAAATGGCCAAGCCACGTAGATCGAAGCTATTAAGTACCAGTACTAATGAAGCCACCATCCCTGCCGCAGCAGGAACTGGTAAGCCGACGAAATCACTGGTATTTTCTAATTGTTTAGCAGCAGGTAATATCGGACTGGTGAGTACATTGAATCGTGCTAAACGGACTCCAGCACAGAGCAGATAAACAAAGCCTATTAACCAGCCAATTTCCAAAAAGAAGGGATACTCTTCGGTCGGTGACAAAATTAGGAAAATCATCATTAGCGCAGGAGCCACACCAAAGGAAATAATGTCGGCAATGGAATCAAATTCTTTGCCGAAAAGTGATTCTCGCCCACCTAGTCGAGCCAATCGCCCGTCTAAAGAATCACAAATTACACCGAATAAAATGAACCAGACTGCTTGTGTGTAGTGTTGAGATTCTATGGCTGGATCAGTGGCATCGTTTGCCTGAATACAGCGTAGAATAGCTAGAAAACCAAAAAAAAGGTTACCTGCGGTCATACTATTTGGCAGCAAGTAAATGTGGCTTGCTTCGCCGGCGTCCGCATATTTGTGCTGCGGTTTTTTATTTGATTCTGGCATGCGCTTACTCGTCCGTATCTTCTTTGTGACGAATTGATTCTAAATATTTCCAAAATGAGTCATGTTGTTCGACCATAAATTCTTCAGTTACTGGCAGTTTGAATCTAAATATAAAATCGGACAGCGTGTTTTTATGCAAAATATAATGCGAGTATAAGCCGTCTGATTGTTGTTCAAAGTAGATGCGAAATTCACCTGCACGTACTCTGTAGTAGGTTTTCCCATTACGGTTGAATTGGCCGAGCTCCTCGTTGGGATTGTCTAACTGTTCTTGTGTCAGTGTACTGACAACTTCTACTAATAGCATTTGCGAGCGTGTATCGAGCTGGTTGAGCGCGTGCATGCTTTGTTCACTGAAATTAACTTGAAACATAGTAGGAGTGGCTGTGTGAATAGAGTTAGAAAGCCACACTAAAAAAAAAATCTGCTGGTGCAACCGCAGAATTTTTTCATCGGTTAGCACAAACTTGCAGTGATTGACCATCGCTTTAAAGTAAGTATTTTCATACGGCTTACGTATTTCACAGCAGGTCAATTATTTATTATGGCAACTGTTCCAAATCCTAAATCTCGCATATTGGTCTTCGATAAGAGCAACCGTCTACTACTTCGGCACAACGATACCGGCAAAATTGAATTGGCAAGTGCGTTGCAGCAAGCTCCCTATTTTTTGCTTAATTCAAGTAACAGAAATCCGCAGGAGATTGAGATCTTCTGCGGATTTTCCGAGCAAGCCGATGAAGATTCATTTTTTCTTAGTTTAAATCAAATCAGCCAGCAACAAAGTGCCGGAAAAATTGAACTTGTGGTCGAGCTCATAGAAATTTTAGCCACCTTAGAGCCGTACATTCATAAAATTCCCTATTTAAATATGGGTGAGAATGAATATATATACCGCTTCCGTACGGTTAGAGAACGCAACCGTTCTGTTTATGTTGATTCTCAATCCGATGCCTTATACCAAAGCGAACTATGCGCGGCGATTAAGGCGGTGCGTCGCACTAAGGAGAAGACTTCGGGTCAGCCAGCAGTTTTAAATTTTGGTCCAGTTAGTTACATTATACCCAGTCATTTCGGATTTTGTCTAGGGGTACAAAATGCAATTGAACGTGCCTATGAAACAGTTGCCTCAAATCCAGGAAAACGGGTCTTTATGCTTAGCGAGCTGATACATAATCCGTTTGTAAATCAAGACCTTCTAAAGCGTGGCTTACGCTATCTTCAAACTGACAAGGGGCTGCCACTTTCTTCTGATGGTTCTGTTGCTACGGATCCAGATGACCCACAAGTACTTTGGAATCAGTTGCAAACACAAGACATAGTAATTATTCCCGCATTCGGTGCCACTAATGAAGATAAAACTCGGCTGATTAAATGCGGGTTATCAATTCGTGAAAATGATGCTACTTGTATGTTAGTTGAAAAGGTTTGGAAAGCTGCTCGGCGGTATGCACGCGAAGGGTTTACAGTACTAATTCACGGTAAGTCAGAGCATGAGGAGACCAAAGCGACGTTTTCGAATAGTTCCAGTTACGGACCAGCGTTAATGTTGCGTAATATGCAGCACGCAAAAAAATTGGTTGAAGTACTGCTTGCACCAAACAAAGAAAAGAAGGCACTATTTGAGTCTTCCTTTGCAGGTCTGTGTTCAGAAGGATTTAATCCGATCGTCGATCTTGAGCGAATTGCGGTGGTCAACCAAACTACGCTGTTACGAAATGAGACATTGCGTATTATAGAATATTTACAGCACGCGTTGGTCCAAAAGTATGGAGTTGAAGCGCTACCGTTGCATTTTTGGTCTAAAGGTAAAGGCGACACTTTATGCTATGCCACTCAGGTTAACCAGGATGCTTTGCAAAAAGCAGTTGAAGACCGAGTTGATGCAGCTCTGGTAGTAGGCGGTAAAAATAGTTCTAACACATTTCAATTGTATCGAGTCTGTGAAACGCGTTACCAAGCCAACGCACATTATATTCAATCTGAAGAAAATATTAAGTCTTTGGATTCAATTAACCACTATGTCTTCCCTTATAATCTGTCAGATATTCCAAATGAGAGTGAAGAGATACGTCCATTTTTAAATATAAATGGCAAACATCAGCGAATTTTGCTGACTGGTGGAGCTTCTTGCCCGGATGGTATTATTCAGCAAGTCATTCATCGCATAAACAGTTTTTTTCCGAGTGATCAGATTCGCCCACTAAGCTCAATTATTGAGGCATTTGAGTCTGAAAGTTGATTTGTTAGTAATTTTTGCTAGGTTACTACAGTGTTATTTAAATTAACTGAGCTAGAGGGTGCGGTATCAATATCCGTTACCTACGCCATCGGTACCGTAGTCAAGCACCAGCTTTACGGTTACCGTGGCGTGGTTGTGTCCTACGACTCAAGTTGTATGGCTGGTGATAAATGGTATTACGGCAATAAAACGCAGCCCAAGCAGAATCAACCCTGGTATCATTTGCTAATAGATGAAAGCGGTGGACTGAGTACATATGTGGCACAGTCGAATCTTAGTTTTGATCGTGTTGGTACACCGATCGTTCACCCTCGCACTGACTCCTACTTTTCCTGCTTTAAGAATGGGGTTTATATACTCAAAGCAAAGAATTTAGATGTTTGATTAGCTGATCTAACTTATTACAGTTAATCGTCTTGCAAACCTTCGAGCACCAATTCACCAAATAATGAATTAGCAGTGACTCGATTAAAGCGTACAGGCACTAATTGTCCTATTAGGCGCTCATTTGCCTTAACTATAACCACCCGATTCCCACGAGTGCGGCCGACAAACATATCTTCCCCTTTTTTCGCGGGACCCTCAAACAAGACTTCTTCGACTGTACCAATCAATGATTCATTGCGTTTGAGAGAGTGGCGACTGAGTAATTCTAATAAAACTTGGTTACGTTCTTCTTTGGTTTCTTTACTAACTGGGTCACCCAGTGGTTCAGCGCTGGTATCTGGGCGAACACTGTATTTGAATAGGTAGGCCATATCAAAGCCGATTTCTTCAAAGTTTTTTCGAGTTAATTCAAAATCATTTTCTGATTCACCGGGAAAGCCGACAATTACGTCAGTGGAAATATACATATCGGGCCTTACTTGACGGATCTGCCCAATGATACGGCGAAATTTTTCAATCGTATAAGGACGTCGCATTGCTTTGAGAATACGATCGCTGCCACTCTGCATAGGAAAATGTAAATATTCACACAGTTTCGGAAGCCGCGCATAGCAATCGATCAAATCTTCTTTGAACCCGACTGGATGAGGACTTGTAAAGCGTATGCGCTCAATACCTTCGACTTCATGTACTTTTTCTAAAAGCTGTACAAATGGGCTTTTTTTATCAACAAAAGGAAATTCACGGACACCATATTGGTTAACGATTTGACCTAGCAAGGTCACTTCACGTGTACCGTTGGCAGCTAGTTCTTCAATTTCCTTAATGATCGCTGCCATTGGACGTGCGCGTTCTGTACCACGCGTTTTAGGCACGATGCAGTAGGAACATTTCATGTTACAGCCTTGCATGATGCTTACGTAAGCAGTCACTTGCCGTTTGCCAGCCACATGAGATTTTATGGTGTTTTGCGAATCGAGTTCCTCAGCCAAATCGACGATCGAGCTAGGACGTGGCCCTTGACCCTGCATGGTGGCAATCATATTGCTCAAATGATCAGGTACACGGTGGAACTTTTGAGTACCGATCACTAAATCTAGGTCTGGCAAGCGTTCCAACAATTCATCACCACGATTTTGCGCCATACAGCCCATTATCCCGATGATAAAGTTCGGGTTTTTGCGCTTTCGTTTCGCCAAATGGCCTGCTTTACCGATCGCTTTTTGTTCCGCTTGATCTCGTACGCTGCAAGTATTCAATAGCACTACATCTGCCTCTAGTTCATGGTCAACTAGCGCGTAGCCTTTGCCACGCAGCATTGCTGCGACAGCCTCGGAGTCGCGTTCGTTCATTTGGCACCCGTAGGTCTTAATATACACCCGATTCATGAAGAATGCGCAGCATGGGTAGTCTAGCGGCTTTGTAAACTCAGAACTCGCAAAGGCTTAGCATTAATTTTCTATGCTAAACAGGCACAGCAGCTTGTGTGCATGAAAAAAACCGCAGCCGTACAAAATGCTGAGCTGACTTGACTCAAAGCCACAGATTAACAATCTGTCGTTTTCTTTTACAAATCTAAATTCAACATATAGTTACCATGATCACAGTCGGTGAAAAATTTCCTCAATTTAAAGTTCAGGCCTGTAACGGATTGACAAACGATGATTTAACTTCGTACACGAACGAAAGCTTCGACGGAAAGTGGAAGGTTTTCTTCTTCTATCCTAAGGATTTCACATTTGTTTGTCCTACAGAGATCGTCGAATTTAGCAAACAAGCTGACGAATTTGCAGACCGCGATACAGTTGTACTGGGAGGTAGTGCGGATAACGAGTTCTGTCACCTAGCATGGCGTAATGATCATGCGGATTTGCGTGAGCTAAAAATTCCTTTAATTGCAGCACCAAAACTTGCACGTGACCTTGGCATCCTTGATGCCGAAGAGAGTGTCTGCCTGCGTGCAACCTTCATCGTAGACCCACATGGTGTAGTACAATATTCCGCGGCTAACAATCTAAGCGTTGGACGCAATGTTAAAGAAATAATCCGTATATTAGATGCTATTCAATCCGACGAGCTCTGTCCTTGTAATTGGAACAAGGGAGACGCTACTCTTAAGGTTTAGTCGCGATGCAACAAATTAACGAATTACTCAGCAATTTGCCAGCTGAGGCTAAAGATTTGCGCATTAATCTAAAACGTGTTTTAGAAGGTGAATCTTTGGACTCAGAGCAGACCTGGGGCACTGCTTTGTCCGCTGCATACTTCATTCGTCAGCCTGAGTTGACTGCAGCGGTGCTAGCAGATGCAGAAGCTATAGGGATCAGTGGTGCTACTTTAGAAGACGCTCGTGCTGCAGCTTCTATTATGGGGATGAATACGATTTATTATCGATTCCGTCACCTGATGAATTCTGAATCTTATAATCAGCGCCCAGCTAATTTACGGATGATGCGAATGCAGCAAGTAGCGACCACTAAGCTCAATTTCGAACTCTTTTCTATCGGGCCCGCTGCTTTGGCGGGCTGTGAAATGTGTCTTAAAGCACACGAAGCTGCTGTTATAAAAGAAGGAATGAATGAAGAGAATGTCCACGATGCAGTGCGTATTTCAGCGATTCTGCATGGTGTTGCAGTTGCATTAGATTCAATTTAAATTCTTATTACGTTATTTAAATCAGGGGCTTTGCTAATAGCAAAGCCCTTTTTTGTGTGGAGCTGCTGTGTGATTCATGCCAAATAATCGTGCATGTCGGATACAGCATTTAAAGTTTTTGTTTATGGTACGCTTAAGCCAGGCGGCTACTATTGGTCCCAATTTTGTGCAGATAAAGTTAGTGGAGCTGTGCCGGCACAAATAAAAGGTCTAATATATGATCTACATGTCGGCTATCCTGGCGTGCAAATGGGAGGAAACAGATGGGTTCAGGGGTATTTACTTAGTTTTAAAAATGAAGTGGACCTGCTGCAACTGGACGGGTTGGAAGGTTATCAGCACGGACGTAGTACGAAAGAAAATGAATATCAACGTCGTCCAGTAAACTGTTACAGCAGTGATGGCAAAATACTGACAAAGGCATGGGCCTATGAAATGGCAAAAACACGCATTGCAGAAATGGGAGGAACGTTGATAGCTAGCGGTGATTGGGGAGTGTCCTGAATTTTGTGTAATTGCTGACTAGCTGATATTGTTAGATTGATTGTTATTAGGCATTCTGTCCTCGAACTCAATAGAGAATCGATTCAGAGCAGCCGGCCAGTTTCGGATC
>Ga0209092_10004878_pt1 | contig 10989 bp, 8 predicted proteins | sample FraStrMetagenome_FD_187446 | JGI IMG/M metagenome (GOLD analysis project Ga0209092, IMG submission 187446) | Marine eukaryotic phytoplankton communities from Arctic Ocean - Fram Strait ARC3M Metagenome (SPAdes) (version 2) | ecosystem: Environmental > Aquatic > Marine > Oceanic | place: Fram... | reverse complement strand
CTAATTTTAATAAAGAATTTTACTCAAATACGCATAGGTGGAATAACTCTAGATACGCCTAACTTTGTATCCAAGACTCTACGTGATCCTTGGTTACCTGCTTCTATTCAGCATTCCTAACCTCTCTAGAGTTAGAAAAATGGTCACGTAGGGATTTGTAGAATTTTTTCAGTTCCTACAGATCCCTTCGTACGTTAAGACATTTACCAAAGAACCGTTAGTATGTTCATGAGACTGAAGGGATAAACTTTAGTATAGGATCCCAAATACGTAGAAGCGTACGAGTATAGACATAGATACTGGAATCGTTTTCCTACGTGAACGGTGCAAAGTATCCAAAAGATTTGATCTACCTTTTCACTTCTAATTAATTAGTAAGTTTGTCCCATTTCTTTCATTCTTGTTTTTCCTCATTTTTGTTTTGACAACAAAAATATAGATTTACTTCTTTCAAATGATCAACATTAGACATGAAACATGGCGTGAATAAAAAACAATTTGCCTCAGATAAATATTTAGTTTCTAAGGATTATAATTTTCTATTGCTGAAAAAAAATCTATACTCTACATCAAAATCATGTCCTATCCTAGACGAAAAAAGAATCAAAGTCCTCAAGTGAAAGAATTACAACATCTTCTATTTCCCTTACCAAAACTTACAAACCATCCCGTCGTTGTTAGTCCTCATTCTAAAAGTTCCATATCACATGCGCCCATCGAACCATTGCAGTCCATGTTTGGTAAATGTGATCCATCAACTACGGAATGGGTTGGTCTGAAACCTTTGGAAATGGTGGATCAACTATTAGATATGATGGATCAATCTTTCACTATTGACGATAAGTATTCTAAACGATCTCTACGATTTGACAAACTCACTTCACCGGGAATGAAAAGAAATAGAGAACCACAGCTGCTTGACTTAGAAGAGAGTCAGTTTCAATCAATGGAAAATCTTTTATCTTCTACGCAAACAAAACCTGTCGATGAAGAGAAGATGGTTCCGTGGAAACTAGATTATCCAGATCCACATTTTCAAGAATATATCAAAACGCACTCGTCAGATGTAAAAATGCTCCAATCCTTAATCAAGACATTTGAATCACATCCTTCCTCCAAGAATTGTTCACCTTGCTATCATCGTCTCAAATCCCATTTCGAAAAAGTTGTATTAGAAGGTCCCTGTGGAATAAACCCAATGCATGTTTCTGATATCCATGATGATGGGGAATCTAAGGTTCATACGTGGATTTTAGATAATCTATGGTCTAGCACTGTGCAAAAAATGAAGGCTCTCATTGATATGGCTCAAAAAGAAGAAAATGTATCCCAATTCAATATTCCTTCGTCACCTTCTTTGACAGAAAAATTATTATCTCCCAACGGTTCACTACCTCTTGCCAAGACCCAAAAAAAGAAATTTGCCAAATATATGTCTAATTGGCTTATTGAAAACTGGACTAATCCATATCCAGATGATGATACCTTACAAGATATTGCACGAAAGAGTGGTATGACCTCGAAGGAAGTTGGAAATTGGCTTATCAATGCCCGTACACGTAAATGGCGCCCTGCTATTATCAAGGCATATAATATGAATCGTCCTGCGGATGTTTTGCTAGAAGATGCTATCCATATTTATCAGGATACTCCAGTTCGTAAGCTGGATTTTGATTCTTTTGATAAGAATTATAATGTTGTTCCAGTGGTAGCATCCAAAGGGAAGAAGAAAAAGAAGAAACGTTGAATAAGAGAATGTACTGTGGCAACCCTGAAGTAAGAGAAATGAAATTAATTAAACTAAACTAAACTTCCTATTTTATAATGAATTGCATTTTTGTTCAACACTTTGTATTCTCTTAGGCATCATTCCAAAGTCCTGAATCTACGCATCGCTTCATATGGTATTCCACATCTTTCGCATCCATCTTCATTAGTGCTTCCTTCAATTTATCAGTATCTCTCGATTCAAAAGCCTTTTGCATTGATTCCGGCAAGGTTTCAATAACTTCCATTGGATCTAAGCCCCCTGGACCCAGTCTATCTTCCCTTGGAATATCCTTTAAATCCACTTCCTGTTGCGCAGCTTCCTCTGCTTCTTTCGCACGTTCCGCGTCAATTTCCTTTTTCTTCACAACCGCTCTGAGAATAATCTTTTCAATGAAGGAATTCACCCCTTGCATGAACCCATCATAAAATTCTTTTTGAGAAATGCGGGTAAAGAATGGAACAATGACATTTCCAGGATGACGTTGCATGGTTTTCGCTAATTCCGCAATATTAGAAATAATTTGAGATTGACGGGCTGTGAGTTTCATTTTTTCACGTAATCCATTCATTTCATCCTCCAGAGATGCTAAAAGGAGATAATTGGAGGCATTTTCTTGAAGAAGAATGTTACCATGAAGGAGGAGAAATTGTTTCGATTGCTCCAAGGAGGATAAGGTCATAAATTTTTCAACCTTTTCGGCATATTTTTCAGTAAATTCATGATACGAAAGCATTGCTACAGAGTCGGAGTCAGGTCCTTGTACAGGAGTATGAATAGTGGTTTCTTTGAATTTAGAGGTATCACTGCCTTTGGATGATTTTTTCGTTTGTTTCTCCTCAGCATCATCATCATCATCTGGTAAGGCATATCCAGTAGATGTAAACTTAGATTCGTTCGCTGTAGGGTTAATGATGGTTCTTTCATCTACAACTTTCGATAAATTATCAACATTCCATTTTTTATTTTTTTCATAATCATCTAGTTTATTTCGACGATTTTGGTTTTCGAGTTGTAATTCCTTAAGTTCCGCTTCTAATCCGTCTGTATCTTCTAAATCATCATCATCGGAATCATCAGGATCAGGTTTGCTTGTTTGAATCTTCTTTAATTCCATTTCAATTTCCCTCATACGAAGATTATTTCGTTTCATCTAATCATCAAAAGAAGAATGTATGGAAGGGTCAGTATAAGACTGTTGTTTGATTTGAAATACATGACATTTCTTTTTCCTGGGCGCGTATGGATACCAATGTTTGTTTTTTTTGCCGTGATAAATTTTTTTGTTTCATAGTTCATGATTCATTCCTTCCATTGATATTGGAACGGCTGTATGTTTCATACTATTCTTACCTCCGTATTGATCTTCTTTTTATCTGCCTCCTCCCGATCTTCACGTTCCACTCGTGAGCGATGTTTCATGCGAAACCAAGACTCTCTTTCGATATTGGGATGGACGTCATCTTCATCATCACTAAGTTCAATGTTATCCCACTTGGAATAATCAAACGGTTTACTCATTCTTAAGGTGAATCAGATGAGATGAGGTGTGCTTTCTGTCCAACAATGGCTTGGTGGATGTTTTCCCTTGTTTTTGGATGGAGTATCTTGTGGGTGTACCAGTTTTGAAAAAGATTCAAAATTCTCACCACCGGTCGGCAGTCCTACAATACGTGAGGCCACGTACTATTTCTACGGGTCCGTACTCCGAGAATATTTATAGTAACACGTCAAGTCCTATCATTTCCTGCTGTCTCAAGTCGTGAACGTTATTTCGAAAGTTACTCATATTTTCAGTGGAAATGGAATAATCAAAAAAAGAATGTTGGGAATTATGTCACGAGTATAAATCAAATCTTCCCGTCATTTCGAAGGAGCTACAATAAAAATGATCAAAAAAATCCTATTTTAAATATATTCAAATAACCACCAAAACACGTTTCATTCTCTCGAGAATAAAATGGTTCTCCTTGGTGAATCAATCTTAGAAGGACGCCATAGAGAGGTGTTTGTCCATTTTCAAGGAAGCGTTGGTTCCTTCCTTTCTAACGTATCAGGGTATGACAATCAAAAGATAAATTAGAAATTCATGAACACAAAGAAAGGAACAAGCTTCCATATTATTGTTGGAAATAACTCACTGGTCGATCCTTGGATCACGAAGGGTGTTCGTTCGTGACGTGTTAGGTTTGTTCGGAGAATAATAGGACCCGAACGAAGAATGATCATCATACTTGGACACTCTGGTATTTGTGGTAGGACCTTCCTCATGACTATAAATGTAGTCCTTTCGGGGATCTAAAATGTCGGAATACGTGAAAATACTTTCACCATCCACGTCGGCAGCATCCAAATCAACCACAAATTCACTACATGTGCTCTCATCCACGTGACTATTTTTCGCAATGGAGTTGTCCTCCACTTTGCGATTCACTGACGAAACTTCCTCGTTCGAAAAGGGATCCTTGGGAGGGTGTGTTGGAAACGACAATCGTTTTGCCATACTTGAATTTTTGAATAACGTCAGGATGGAAATCCTTCGTCTTTTTTTTCCAATGTCATCCATTCCATATCGGAATAATATACGTTGGACATTCTTGTGGCTCGGAGATGTGGAATGTGGATGCTTGTCGTTGGGAGGACGGTTCGTGAGTTCCTGGACGGCGATCGAAGGATCATTGGAGAGTTCTTCCTCGGATGTTCCTGAGCCTACTCCAAAGCTTAACTCACTCATGGCAACGTCATTTTGTGGCAGATTCACGTTTTCCAAAGATGATCGATGGGGGGTGTTGGCTCGATCCTTTGGGGGAGATGATTCTTCGGGTGCCATATACACTACTAACGCACCCGTGACTACTATACCCATCACAAGACCAAGAAGCATGCCGAGAAGGAACAAAACCCATCCGGAGACGAAGACACACTCCGTATTGTCTTCGATTGCCATGGTGGTTGTACCGTTAGGAATGCTGGATATATATATGAAAAAGTAGAAATAAATTTTGGGAGGAGACTCACATACATTTTATGATCTCGCAGGAGTTTATTTCATATGATAAAATTGATTATTTGCATTTGATGATACTTGACATTTATGTTTGGTAGGAAATGACAAAATGAGTATTTTGGACAGCTTTCATCATGAAGGGAGTTGATACCATTGGATCATTTCTATCAAACAACGATTATTTTCGTTTGGTAAGAAATGACAAAATGAGTATTTTGGACCAACTTCCATTATGAATAGAGTTTGATACCATTTATATTATTTCTATCAGATATTGACACATAGTTCGAACACTTTGCCGCAACAAGAATAGTTGCAATGTAGGTAAGTCACGATTATTTTCACTAAAATAAGATTCCAAACACTGTATTTATCATCTATTTACTTAACAGAACATAATACAATAGTAGATTCGAAACATCCTAAGTGGAACATTGAATGATCCTCCAAGACACATTCGTTCCTCCTTTGTCTTGGATAGGTCAAGGTCCCACATCATGAGTCAGAAGGGATCCTTCCTCCGGAAGATTCCGAAACACGTTCCATTCCATGACCCTTCAGATTCCGTCATGGAGCAACGCACCAATGGATGCCACACCCATCTAAAACCGTCCCTACGTTCCTCTCCCAGTGTCTCCCCTTTGGATAGGGGTTGGATCGTCCAGCGGTGCGTGGGAAGGGAAGTGGATGGAACGACAAGGTATAAGGACACTTTTCCTGTGTCATGTTTCATTCTTGTACATAGCAAAATGAGGGATGAATTCTCATTCTATTTCTGCTGCATCTTGGAGGGTTGTTATCACTCTAGAAGATGAAAATCTCCCTGTCATGGCCAACATCATCGAATGTTGACCCATGCCATCCACCGTCAGTGCACAACTCTTTTTCACGAGATGGAAATGAGTTCTTGCAGAGCCTTTGATAATAAGATAAGATACGAGTTGAAAAAGTGGTGAGAGAAAATCCCATCCAATTCCTACGACCACCAATACCAATCACAGGTTCCAACAAATTTAGGACAGAGGACTGACATACGACTGTGGGAGTACGCCCCCCGAAACAATCAAAAACACGCACAAGAACTGTGTATTCGTATCCTGATTCTCTCCGGATGTTACTATCTTGCAAACATGAATTTGCAACGAGTCGCACGCTAATAAAACTCACGCCTTATGGCAAAGTATCCCACATGAAATATATGGGATGGCAATACAATATTGTTCTAGCATTCGCATGAAGATTTATGGATCGTGGGTGAAAGATGCCAGGAAGGCATCGGATCCAAACCGATGAAGAATGCGGAGTCAGGAAGATAGAGAGTCATTCCGTTCAGGGACACTTACCATTGGGAGGACGTTGGAAGAGTCTGTATGAGTATCCTACTTCTCTCCTATGATTCGTTTCTGGGGGAAGGTCGTATCTGTCGGAATGGTGAAACGTGATTCCAAAAAAAGGGGGGGTGAGTGACATTCGTCAAACGATAATGTTGGGGACCTACTAGCTCCATTATCATGGAAAAAACATAATGAGCTAACGAATCCTCATGCAATAAATATCATACAGTATTCTGGCATCCCATCCCCGAAGTCATATGATTATCGAATAAACGATCGTTATTCTTCAAACGTCTCAACATGTGGAGGGGGTATGGAATGCGGGCCGTCTTGTATATTAGAGTGGTGGGACACACTTACCATAGGTTGGAATTCGATTCCATTCCAATCGAGACGGATGAGGGATTATAGGACTGCCATCACGATGTGTGTTTTGGATAGATTATGACACGAGATTGTGATTGGGGGTGTGAATGGTCCGCTGCCAACTCTTTCTTCACCACATAACATAACCGTACAATCCTGTGAGGAGGATTCGATGTCCACATACAAGATTGTGACGTACATTAGTATGGATTGACGTAGTTCCATTCTTCATATATATATATTCAAAAGAATTAAAAGAATTAAAGGAATTAAAGGAATTAAAGGTATTAAAAGAATTAAAAGAATTATCGCAGCCTCACAGCTTCCATTCACGACATAATTTTATTCATGATCATCAACTCACCATGAGCCGTCCCACTCGAATACGAATGGCCACTGCGGCCCTCTCCGAACTCACCACCACCACCTCCTCTTCCTCCATCTATTCCTCCGTCCATCCACTCCCCCAAGGAGCCCCCCCACCCTCCCTCCTCCTCCGCGAAGCAGGACCCTGCCGCTCCGTCTTTGTCCTGCAACCCAGTATGACACCCGCCGATTGGAAAGGATTTTCCGAACGTCTAACAAACTGGGGACATAATGAAAGCATCAATTCCGTTCTGATTACTTGTCCGAACGCGGAGGATGTGATTGGAGCGGATGGATCGATGGTATCCCTAAGTGCTCACTATCGAATGACGGAATCGATTGCGACATCCCCGGAATTTGTGTGGAATCGAACCTTGGGGTATGAACCACCATCACCGCAGGAGGATCAGGTACAACGTCATAGGATGCTAGGTCTGGATCCGTTAGCTATACCGTCATCCTCGTACGACGATGGTCTCGATGGGATTCTGCAATTGGCATCGGCCATGATGGACCCATCTCGCAAAACACCGATCATCGCATGTCCGAATGGTTTTGTGAGTGATGGTGGATTAGCCTTTTTCTTGGGACAATACGTCCTCGCCACACCCGAAACGTCCTTCCGGATCGATCATCCCACACGGGGACTTGCCTTTGACCCCTGTGGAATATCCTTTGTCTTACCTCGAGTAGGACTGGACTCGTCCCAACCCACAGCTACCAAATATGCTTCCACCATTGCCAAACTCCTCGCATTGACAGGATTGGAAGCGGATGCGTGTGATTTGATAGGATGTGGTCTTGCCACGCATTATGTCGATGCTCTTCATAACCTTCCCTTGATGGAAGCGGCCCTTTCGGAAATCCCCGCATATCAGCATCAAGGATTGTTTTCGAAATCCACTCGGTCGCAGGGAGAATGGTGGGAGGAGAAAGATTTGTATCTTAAAACGGGGAGACAGAAAGAAGATGGTCGCAATCAACGCTTTCGGAATGTTGCCGTACATGAATTATTGCAGGATGTGAGTGTGGGGATGGCGGGACAGGATGATTTTTTGGCAGGACCCATGGCACCCCCACAGACGACGAAGGGAAGGGAACGGAATGCGTTTGATGACGAGGAGGAGATGGTCATGGGAGGAGGGATGGGGAGTACCTTATTAAACATTGCAACAACCTTTCATCCCATATTCGAAGAGGAGAAGACGGTCTATGGGATGATGGAACGACTGGAGGAGATTGCAGGGAGTACCCCGAGTGAGGAGATGGAGAGTGAGGTTATCGAGGTGGCGACGTATTTGTGGAAGGGGATGACGAAACGATCACCCTTATCTCTCATGGCAATGCATAAATTATTAACACTGGGGGAACATCCGGCAACGTCGATGGAGGAATGTATGGCACGAGAAAAGATGGTACAGAAAAATTTGTTGCATCATGATGATTTTCAGAATTGGGCAACCGCTATGAAGAAAGGAGTATCCAGTGAGAATTATAAGGATTGGAAACATTCCTCGTTGAAAGATGTGACATATGATGAAGTAGAAGAATTATTTCATGAAATATAAGTTTCCATAGGATTATCTAATTAGTTAGTTTTATTTTACAAAGGATAGTTGATATTCCTTTTATTTTGCTTTCGCTTGTTTTCCATCATGATTTTTTTGTATCTTTGTTTGTTAGTCTTAGTTCACAATGTGAAAGGTAGGCCAAACAATGACATAAGTAGTACCAACGAAATATAATTTCAAATCTTGAAAGACATGGAAGCGGTAATGGAAATCACAACTCAAGCATGAGAGGAAGTGATTTTTATTTTTTGGCTTGCCACTTTCCCTAGTTCTTCCATAACTATTCGACATCCGACACTCACAAGAAGCACAATCAGTCCCATCAGTGCTAAAATGGATGGCTCATTCGTGATAAACACTGTCAAACCTATCAAAATGGTAGTCAAGAGTTTGATCATACTTGCAACGAACATCTTCTGTTTGACGGGAGACTTTGCACGATCCGATAATGTGTTGTCACCGGCACTTTTATGAGCCAAGGACATCAAATCCAAAAACACCAATGCTAATACCATACTTATACAGAAAAAGATTGCGACACTGGAACGACGGTCGTCTCGTTCTGCGATCGATATCACTTCATCTCCTCCTCCTCCAGCGAGTCTTCTGCGAGAATGATTGTCATTCTCGGCAGTTGTATCTTCGTTCGGAATGACTTCCACATTGAAAAGAGTTAGCATCATTTTGTAGGAGAAACCAATGGCAACTAATGCAGCAGAGTAAAATTGGTTGAATATGCTGTACATCATTCCAGCATTTTTATTTCGTCGGACAGCATGAAGCTCGGGATGGCATGGTTCCGATTGAAAATGAAGAAATTGCATTAATACTGCCGAGATGATCGCACAGAAAAATGTAAAGTAATACTCATTGACACCACTGGGTACATGTACAATTAACAAACTTAGCACCGTTTCTCCCAGCATTAGCATGATCCATTCACCATTTCTATGAATCTATAAGGATCGAACAAATAATAGTAGGTTGTCAATCCTTTCTAGGCGTTTTCAATAGCCAACATGAGACACATTTTTGAACTTACTGAAAACTCAACATTCATTGGAGCGATTAATTCTTTATGTTTACCATCTTTTGGAAAAAAGACAACCACCTCAAGAAACCTTACAACTTGAGACGAAAAAAATGCACAAAGCAACAAATATATTGGAATATCATTGAATGACTTTTCATCCTCCGTATCTTGTTCTGCTAAATATCTATGATGATCGCTAATGTGGTCGTCGCTTCCAAAATAACTTATTCCTGATACTATAGCAGCACTAAGACACAATAATAAGGAAAATAAACCAGTTTTCGCATCCAAGACACTTGCGCTCTTTGCCTCAGGGCTTGATGATTCCTGGAAATAGACTTGCATCGAACGAGTTAAGCTTAAAATACGATGAAGAAATGTGGATAGAGAAAACGCAAATATATTAATATAATTTGATGGTTTTCTCATTTTAGGAAGCTCTTGGATATGCACAATCTCTGTGGCAAGAAGACATAGTTCAATAACAAGGAGCAGCTTGTGGTACAAATTATTCCCAACTTCAAATCGAGAATCGAAATAGACTTTCGTGTACCACGAATTAGCACATGCGAAAAAAAGACCAATAAAGTATAGAATAGATATTGGACTGGCCCAAGCTCCTAACACAAGGTTTCCAAGATTATATGCCAACCCTACAAAGAAAAGGTCATGGAATAAATCTTCCCATTTCACATGTGGCATTACTTGAGGTTCACCCCATTTTTGCCTTTGTTTGATAGGTTCATGAAATACTCTTTTCAAGTTATGCGGGTAACCGTGTGCTGATTGATCGCTTGATCCTTCATTATCTTCCACCATTTTTGTTTGGGTGCTACAGCTCTTTGTTACTACCAGATTTAATGATGAAAGAGACCAGAAAAATAATTATAATAATAACATCGAAGCAGAAAGAAGAGTCAAATCATATTCAAGTACTACATATAATTATATAATGCATAGTAGCTTATATACGGTCAGATGCGTGACCTTCTGCTTAAATCTCTATAATCAAATACGTCACTAAGAACACCTATTTGAATTTTATGCTAACTTTGACATTAAGAGAAAAATTACCATGATGTTAGTAGTAAAAGTAAAAATACAAGTTTATTAATAATTATGCAAATGTTCAGAAAAACGCAACCAAATAATATATATGAAACTAATGAAGGAATGAAAACATTCAAGATGTAGTGAATACCAATATTTTGTTGTATTTGATTCATAATAATTCCACAACTTCCCCATTTTGCTTTGCTTCTTGCAGTTTCCTTTGTAATTTCGCATCGAGAGATTCCTCGGCCTCAAACACTACTTCGTCGTCGTTACTGCTAGGTCGGAAAGTAGTCATAGTGCTAAAGTTTGTAACAGAACTTGGTGAATTAAAGCTTTGGGATAGCTGTGTTGAGTGTCCTGTCATAAACCTTCTCAGATATCTTTCAATAACAGGTAGGATTAATGGCCCATATTCGGCAGTCTTCTGTGGCCCAAAACCACGAACTTTTCTTAACTCTGTTAATGTTCTGGGCATTTTCTCAACTAAA
>Ga0209092_10004876_pt1 | contig 10991 bp, 6 predicted proteins | sample FraStrMetagenome_FD_187446 | JGI IMG/M metagenome (GOLD analysis project Ga0209092, IMG submission 187446) | Marine eukaryotic phytoplankton communities from Arctic Ocean - Fram Strait ARC3M Metagenome (SPAdes) (version 2) | ecosystem: Environmental > Aquatic > Marine > Oceanic | place: Fram... | reverse complement strand
CACTCTACCCAAGTTGCCTCTTTTGATAGCTTTGTAAAAAGTGAAGCTAACGTAATGACAAAAATGAAGAACCGATAATGAGAACCTCCACAATAGCCTAGAAACCGTTCAGTCCCGAAAAACGCCATCTTCTCCACGTTTCAAAAGTTTTTTTCTTTTTTCCTATGTACAACGTATGTGTGTTTATGATATTTGCATTATTATTGTTCTCAAGTTTTGATTTATTCTACTCTCATCATTCAAAATCATTAGCCTCTCTCTAGGGAGAGCTCTAATAGAGAGAGATATTGATTGTGGACGTATGAAAAGTAATTGAAAAGGCCAAAAAATCTTCGGAAGGCTATTCTCTCTTTAATCGTCATTGTTGACACTAATGCGGATCCACAACCTCATTCACAGATTACTGCGTCATTCTTTAAGTCGCAAAAAGATAGCTCACACTCATTTAGAGTTCAGATATTATAAAATGTCAAACATAATGAAAGTTCTAACGATTTAGAAACAATCCATCAATATTATTATGAACCAGAACAATGTAAATTTGTTTCTTCTATCAACGTCATAATTTTAATTAGACATAAGAATAACAGCAACGATCACATATACGCATGAATAATTCTTTTAAAGCAGAAACACGTTACATCGTAAGTATTTTTTTGATATGCTATTCTAAAAATCATTCTTACGACGTGGAGAAACAACAGTTTTCCAAATTGCTATATATACAGGGAAATATGACAGATCAGCACTACAGCTGCAATCATAGTTAATTTTCTAAGTCTATTTATTATATTACGAATGATTGCGAACTCAAAATTACTAATCACTACAGAGCTGTGACGAGGTGCTTTTAGTGGTCTGGGGGGTTAAGTTATATGTTATATCATAAAAGCTAGTATACGTGTTACGATATCGTATTTATTATGTTTACGTGTTACATATAGCTTGTACTACGAGATATTCTGAATCTTACCACATAACAAGCATACTTTTTTCCATTTTTCCTACCATGACATCATATATATATTAATTATTTCTTCATAAGTCGTTGCTGCGTCAACGAATAATCAGAAGTTGTCAAACATAATAGGTAATTTCCAATACCGTTTTCATTTGGCCGTCTAAATAAATTAATAAATTTGGACTACGAATAAGGTATAATACGTAGTATGCATTCTTGCTCGAAAAAGATATTTTGGTTGATCACGAATAATTTATATTCGTATGTAAATTTATACATGAAATGAAATGATTCATTTGTACCTACACAAATATACTGTGATTGAATTTGAGCTTTTACTTCAACACAAATGCGCACAAAGTTCAATCTACAAGAACAACTTCAAGTACTTCCGTCAATACAACATGCAAAGAGAAACAAGGACCAACGCACTATCGCAAATCGTTGACGAATCCTTTCGTGAAGATTATTCAGACGACACCAGTAGGGAATCAATCGAATCGAAAGTAAATGAAAGAGGAATAAATATTGATGATCCGTTAGGTCTTCTACAAAGTAGCAAACATGTTGCAGCTGCGGCAACGGATGCAATGCTTGCTACCCATTCCCGCAAAAGAAAATATAAAACGGCTGAAGAGAAATTAGAGGCAAATCGAAAGTCAGCTGCTGAAAGTCGACATAGAAAGAAGATGCTCTTGATGCATCTTCAAGAGAAAGTTAATACTTTACGCCAAGAAAATTCTCTTCTTCGTTCTGAAAACAAAGATTTAAGAAAAGTGTTTGTGTTGCTTCATTCTCAAAAAATGCCATTTCATAATGCTAATGTTGAAGGCTCAAACCTATTGAACACACTGGGTTCATCCATGACACAGTTAGCTATGACAAGGAATGCTCTGTCTCAAAATCCACTCACACGGCATCTTCATGCCTCTAACCAACAAAAACTTTCATTGAATAAACATCAATTGGGTCAAGAGAATCATATGAGACTCCATACGCAGGTATGTGTAATTATTTTCTCATTGAGTTTCCTCTCAAATCTTCACACTTTCCTAATTTACTGCATTGTCCCTCTCTTCCTAATCGTTTCAGAGTCTTATGAAAGAGCGGATTGCATGCCAAGCAGATTTTGGGACCGTTGGAGGTGCAGCAGCACACATGCAAACAGGAATGCAAGCATTTAATAGTTGGTAAAGATACCAAATCCAGAAATAAACTATGTGGAGGTATTCTACCATCAAGTCAATGGAAATTGTGTGACTATGTATTATATTTATTCCAACGAAAACCTCTAGTGAACATTTTACAAATCTATCTTCTTGTTTTTACAACAGATAAATACTTTATCGTTTTTCTAGAAAAGTCACAAAACTACTTTTGTCATCAGCAGTTGACAGCTTTTTCTCTCTATAGAGTCTCAAATTCTACGAGAACCAGTGTATTGCTATTACATCAATGTACTTAACGTAGATCGCGAAACCTATCTAAAGAATTGAATGTGTATGACGTATTTATGGCCTTGTGGCGTTCTCATTTTCTTGCTAACTTCATTATTTTCCGAAATCAGGCCAATGTCACAGTTCGCACTGCCAGTTGCTATGACCATATTCCTCTGATATGTTGATACGTAAATTCATAGCAAATGTTTCAATTTAACCGTAAATGCGATGCAAGATATACGGCAATTAAAACCTCTCACATGATCCCAATCCTAAATGCTTATATCCCAGTAACCGTTAAACGCCACTATTTAGCTATGATGATAAATTGCTACGAAGTCTACATGAATCATGAGCGAACAAATAAAGAACAAATGCACACACACTTCACATATTTTCTTTATTTGTTTCATTTCAAAGGTTGTACGTTAAGTTAAGTTAAGGCATGTTATATTTTACGTGTTATACTGAGCTACATTCTGAGATGGATCCCCTAGATCTTCACGTCCCAAGAATCCCTACCTTGATTTTCCGAAGAAAACTGGACCGTGTGGTTCATGGCTCCGTAGCCACTCCATATTTTCCATGAGTAAGTTCCTTCCGTCTTACTTACCAACATCCTCCACGTGTATTCCTCCCACAATTTAAAAACAAGTACAGGCAAAACAAGGCAGGCAATATTTCCGCTCGAAAATAAAAAAAGGAAAGAAAGGAGACAAGTAGGATAAGAAGCTTTCAATCTAAGACTATGCACTTTTGATTTGATTTTGGAGTGTTCGCTGCTACCGATCTTCTACTGGGGTTAACGATATTCCTGTTTCTTATTCGGATTGGGGGTGATATCATAGAGGGCATGAATCTATTGACGAGATACGCCACCTTTTCCCTGATCATCGCCGGGGTGTAACCATGAAAAGGTGCGTGTTGCAATGTTGCTTTTCGTATACATTCCTCGATGGGGGCGTTATTCACTAAATTCTGCTGTATAATCCTCATTGCTAACACCGTTCTCGGACCACATTCTAATTCTTCTTGACACCTGCATTGGCAAGTTTGCCATGTCAATTTAGCTCTACCAGGTGCGAACGCGGTTTCAATTTTTAGAATCACATTCTCATTAATACTTCCCCTCCCTAAGGAATCAACGCACCAGGCCTTCATGTTTCGTCTTCCTAATTTCCTCACTACGATTAGGAACCAGTGTCCAGAGGAAGTGTCACCTGAAAACATAGGTATGAGGTAAGTTCCGTTCAATTTATTATCTATTAACCTTCTTGAACTGAATATTCGTGCAAAACTTGTCCAATTTTGATTCAAACGCCATGAGGCTATTTGATTAGCAGCTTCTGCTGAAGCTATATATAAATCTGGCGTTGCAAATGATCGCAGCACCTCAATTGCTTTGGTCATTTCTATCCCAAGCATGTATCGACTAGGTCTGATAATTTGTGCTGCGAAATCTCTCAGGGTTGCCTTTTTGTTGGTGATCATTTCGAAAACGTTCGATACTTTAGGTGAGGTTGGCACAGGGCTGACGCTTGAATTTGCTGTTGTTACTGGATTTTCCTGTGATTGTTCTTCAATAATTAAAGATTGTACTGGAATTGAGTTTTGATTGTTGGAAATTGACTGAACGCTATTGGCGGATGTAGCTGAGTCTGCATTCATGGATTCTGCCCTTTGTGTATCTTGTTTCTCGCAAGGTTTATCATTGTTATTGGAAATGAGAAGTTTGATTTTTGTTTCCGCCTCTCGGTCGAGAGTGAAATCGGATTCCTTGCATAAGAGAATTTTGGTTGTACAATGAATGGCTGATTGAATGCTTGTGGTATTAATGAATGTAAAATCATTTGTTGCTTTTTGGATGGATGTGCATAAGATGTTGCAGGTTAGCTTTATACCATCGTTCAATTTAGTTCCTTTGTTGGTTTCTAGAAATTGAACTGATGGTGAAGAGGATGGTGACAAGAATGTTTTGAGCTTGTTTACGAAGGAACCATAATTGTATTGCATATTATTACAATTGGATTGTATGAATTTTATGAATTTGAAGCTATTTTCATTCGTTGTCTGTTTCAAAATGTCATTCAAGATCTGTACATTTTTTCTGAGACCAGTCATATGTCTGCTGCATCTTTGACATTGCTTCGATTTCGCTTTGATTTGATTGATGGAGAAATTGCTGTTTGGATACCACATTCTACATTTGTGATCATAAGTGATTCCATAACAACTTTTGAAACTCGAGGGTGTTAAATTTTCTGCAGTGGTTTTTTGTTTTTTCCTTTCCCTTTCCATGGCTGTGCCTCTGCATATTTCATAAGACCTCTTCCTGAATGCCTTTGAGAAAACCAAGGCGTTTGAGGTTTCGTCTGTTGTTTTCTTCTTTTCCTTCTTTAACTTTTGAATTGAGTTAATATCAACATTGAACTTCTTCTTCCATTCCTTTTCAGTTCTCTTGCCCGTAGAACATATGATTCTATGAGCGCCAATCGCTCTTCCCATAATCAAGGTTTTTATTTCGCTCCAAGAATGTTGCAGATTTGCATTGAGGGAGGATGCAGTTTCTTTGTGTGTCACGAAATTAAATATGTTATTGCAATTGGTTTTTACTATTGTATCGATTTGTACTGGTATGAGACCAAGCCATGGACAGTCCACAATCCCTATTTGATCATCGTGAATTTCTCTTCCATAAGATTTGGGTAGCAGTCCAAAGATTTCGCTACAAAAATTAAATTTCGGAGATTTTAATGCTTCTTGAATGGAATGCAGGTTTTCACGCTTTAAAATATCTTCTAGTGAAGAGTATCTATTGTTGATATTTTCCTCCATCGGTCTGAGTCTTCCAATATTTCCAAATTGCATATCCAGAAATGCTTTTTCAGTTTCTTTCAGGCATTTTTCAACATTGGTAACATTTGTTGCTTTCATCAAGTCCAAAAAGAATAAGCGAAATTTAGATTCTATGAGGTTAGTGTTTTTCGACCGGAACTTCTTTAGATCATCGTGATCGCAAAATAACATGGCATGAAAGGTTGTACGTACTAAAGGCACGAAGAATAGATTGTTTGATTTTTTACTTTTCTTCCCGATCCATTTCGATATCCTTCTCCCTTTCTCCTTTTCACTTTTCCAATATCCATCTCTTATTTCTTATCAATGCAACTATTAAGCATACAAACAAGATGTTGAAAACATTCGTTATTATATTCCAAAGTTTACTTCTATGATACACACTTTCTTTGTATTCATATTCTCGAGCATCCCGTTTTCATAGTTGCACGAGCCATATATCTGCGATTATATCAATGCGATTATTTCCTTAACTTTACATTTAAAATCCATTACTTCTTCAATCCCTGTGTAATAAAAATTTGCGGAAACATTAATTTCCATCTATTTAGCCCTTTCTCATTCAATTTTCATCGTTCTCAAACTCTATTCTGATGATGTGTTTATCATCCACGTCTTCACAACTGATAGATTACTTCAAGTTCGTCCGATGTTCTTCTTTAAAACTAATACGATAACACTATTCGATATACAACATACCAGTACAAACTACACAGATGACTAATACAACAAATCTGAAACTAATCTATTCTTTATTTCTTCATTACACACTACATTATTCTCACAAAATACAAGTTCACCTGTTTTGACTTTATTTTGTTAAATAGCGCATAAAACCAAAGATTCAGGGATTTTGACTGAACAGGCTACTTAGTATTATGCGTTCATCTTAAATTGATTCACATCGATAATCTTGGGCAGAGGGAACAAGTTCATGCACCGCTTGAAATCAACTGCGTCTTGGCTGTCTATAATAACTAAGTTTTTTCCATAGTCTTTTTCATCCGTATTTTCTAATTTCTTCGTGAAATTCTTTCCGAATACTTGAACAGACATCTTTTTCCTATTTACTCCATCTTTCCCGACATATTTGTCGAAAAAAGTTAAAACTTTCCTCACAGTAATATTTTTCACCTCTTCAGCGATCATTTCATATTTTTTAAACATATAAGATCTATTGCTGATAACGGCCCAATACTTTGAAGACTCTTCTGCTAAGTTCTTGTTTTTCTCGAGAAATTGTTCGACTACAGCATCTATATTTTTCTGAAATTCGTTCTCATCCATTGAAACTATTTTTCCTCGAAATCTATCCAAAAATGCTTCAACCCGATCATCTAGATATATTGGGTCGTATGCGTCACTCTGGATCAAAACAAGTAAGCTTTTAATATTATCTCCATTTGTCTTTACACTGGTGTGGACAATATAACCTAGTTGCTCTGTCGAGCGAAGCTCATTGAAAGCTGGCTCTTTCATCAGGTGGAGTAGAAAAGACAATAGTGCATTTGTACCAATATGAACAGGTCCAATTTGAAATAGAATTTCTAAGCAGCTGTTAGCATCATCTGGGTTGAATCCTGCAAAGCGGTGCACATACTCGATCGAGTGTTCAAGCTTGACGACGCGATGCTCTGCAGCATTCAATTGGAAAAGAGGTTCGGGTTTAAGTTTATCAGTAATTGTACATGATATCGCTTTAGCTTCTGATGGTGTAGCATTACCATGCACCAACATTTCAAGATGAAAATGGGAAAAGATAGTTTTGGAAAAATTGACAAGAGAAGACAGAGTTATTGTTGATAATGCCTTTATTTTGTCTTGTAATGAAAATTTGGAAGGTTCTAGGCATAGATCTCCCGCATAAAATGCATGTGAGTACGGCTGAGCAAACAGGAAATTGGAGTAGTTTTTAGATGTCTTCAAAAATAAAAATAAAATTGTTAGAAATCGCTTACATCTTTTTATTTTATCCGTGAGTTGTGACATGCTTACCTTATCTTTGATTCTCTCGAACAGTTCAGAATCTAATAGTTTGGGGAGATCTTCTATTGCCGTAACAATTCGACTTGCTAGGATGTTCAACTTATGATTGTATCCACTTCATGATTCAAACAATACGTCATATAAATTTGAATACTTTAGTGCGTACAGAACAAGTGTAAAACAATAGAGGTAACTTACCTGACATGTAATTCTATGCCATCTTTATCTGTGACGAAGGCACAGTGTAAACTTGCCATTGATGCCAAATACCTATAGTTATAATCATATGTTGGTAAAGAGACAAAAGTTGAGATTAATTCTGTAAGAAATGAAGTAAATAATTTCAGCCATCAAACTCACGTAAAATCTGTGCAATGCTCACGAAGGACTTGTACATACATGCTCGCTAGAACAGAAGCAACAGGAGACTCGCTTACTTTTGGCGTCTTCATTCGAGCTATAACGTTCACCTTGGGCATCGAAAAAACATTATCGGGTTTAAACCTAATATTGATTTAATTTGTTCGGAAATGTTAGATAGGAACCTCATAGGTAGCAAATAAAAAGATCAAGAAACGTACCATAGACGGCAGATATTATTGTCAATTAGGAGTTTAGGTTCATCTTTAGGCATGTCCTCTAAAACTCTTAAAGAAAAATCTGTTGCGATCATGTCATTTTGTTCTGGAAACTTCAATCTGCCATCAATGATGGAATTGACATCTATTGAATCAAAATCTGGGAATTCACTACAGTTGTATTCAGTACCGTAGTAATATTCTGACGATGTCGTTTTACCAGCAAATGTTCGTGATAGGACAAACATTAAAAGATTCGATGGCACAAGAAAACTCAGAATCTTCATTGAGTAGTGGAATGATTTGTTAGTATAAAATGTCATATTTATTACAAGTTTTTGAATGAAAAAAGAGCACTCACTTCTACGATGGAATCAGGATCGTATTTGTAAACTTTATAAGGACCTGAAAGAACGTGGTGAACAGGATACTGTTGCATTGCACTAGCAAGTGAGCACGCACTAATAATTAAATAATGATGGGTTTAGTTGCTGTGCATTGGAAGATACAAAAGGGAACTAAGAAAGACAACAATAATGACACTTACTAATCAATTGGATTTCGTTTGCTCAAGAAACGAAAGTTACAATCAGCTACTGTGCTGGTCTCCTCATGAATCCATTCCTGAGGTCCTGATTCACGAAGCATATCTAAATATTGAAATACAATAGCAGCGACTTGGTTGACATTTTTTACCCCTGCATCAGTAAGCTTTTACGTTGGTTGCGTTTGAAGGTATACAGTCAGATTGAAGTCTATATGATAATTCTAACTCATAAATCCTTCAAAGCTTACCTCAATATTTACACAAAACATACTCCAATCAGTGCATTGTCTGCTCTCTCCTGCGCCAAGTTCATTTGCTAGACCAAGCTGTTTGAGCAGTGCTAGAATACTCCCTTTGCCTTCATGTCCAAGTAGGTGACCAAGATATCTCTGTGGTTTCTGCAAGTAGAAAGAATCAATTTCTCTCATTGGAAAATTCATTTCTAAAGTTCTCATTTCTTTCACTGGGTTGATTTGCAGCAATTTTCGTGTGTGACTGTTTTTGGGATAAGGGTTTCCGGGAAACTTAGGTGGTTCTAAATCAAAATTTGGAACCGCTGAAAAATATTCTTCAGCCATTGACTTCAGTTCAGAGAGTGACTCTTTTCCTAACAGAACCAATTTCATTATATTGGCTGAATAATATGTTTCATGAAATTTGATAAGTTCATCTCTAACATTTATTCCATCTTTCTCGGGTTTTTCTTTCAAAGTTTCTAAATTCCCAGAACCAAATTTCGTGAAAGGGTGGTCTTTGCGGCTCAAACTTTTTGACAATTGAAACAGTCTCCAAAAATCGCTTTGCAAATTTTTTCCATGTTCCGAATCCACCGCTTGCATTTCGCGATTTGTAGCGCTCTCAGTAAATAATGGATCAATGAAAAACTGAGCAAATCGATCCAAGGCACCACCAAAATGATCCACGCTAACATCAAAGTAATAATTTGTTGACTCTAAATCAGTAAAGGCGTTACTTGATCCGCCATGGGCAGAAAGATAAACATTATATTCGTTTTCATCGGGATATTTTTCTGTTCCCATAAAAAGCATATGCTCTAGAAAATGTGCAAGCCCTGGTAGGTAGTCTGGATCTGAAAGGTGGCCAACACGGACGTCCATAGCAGCTGATGCTTTATCGGTGCTTGGGTCAGAGACAAGTAGTACATGAAGTTTATTCGATAGGATATGGCTGGCATATTGGCGTTCGTCCTGTTGGCTACATTCGATGGTTGAGGCATTCATACTTTTTCTTGATGACTGTGTTTTATTCCCAGATTTCTAAATTTAAAGTTTTCTACATCATTTTTGGTATATTTCAGCGCGTATAAACACAAAAGTGTCAAAAAAACTTACTCGTCATTTTATAGGCCCCGGACAAATCAAGCTACATTACCCTATTGGATAAATGGTTACACTAATTTAGCCGAACATAAAAAAAACAAAAATAAAAATTATTTGCAGGTTTTTATATTGTGGGAGAGCGGTAATTGTACCATATTAACGGATCTCCACGTTATGATACGATAAAAATTAACGACTCCACTGTGATAGGGTTACGATATAAGTTAGGGTTAAATTAAAAATGTGTCATTAACTACACATTTTTTTACAAAGTACTCCTTCAGTCATCAAGCCTAATGCATATAGCTCCGGGTAAAATCACACAAAAAAGATTTACTTATATCACAATCAAAGAACTTATGAAAAAATACGAATTATCCCATATACAAGAAGCCTTTTCTATTCCCGACCCCTTTTTTTCCGAAGCACTGGGCATTCTACCACAATCAATTGCCAAAAACATCAGAGATGAGGATCTTAAAATTTTAGATATATTTTGGCTAGGGCTTGTCCCTAGCTCAATGGAAAATATCGTGAAGGCACACTGTAATCAAACTCAATTTCTCCGTTTTACGCCAAACATCCCAGCAAGTAAAGGGTTCTCTAACGATTGCCTCTCTACTTGGAGAGAAATAAAGGACCTGATAATGGCAAAAGCAATCGGGTTACATAGAATTGTAGGGGCTATAAGTAAGAAGAAGGAAAAATATTATAGAAAAGAATACAATTTAGTGAAGGGAACTTACATGGATCCAGTCTTTCGAGAGGAAATGAATAGAAAGCGCAAAGCTGTCACAATATATTCACAAAAAACTGGGCAGCCAAAGGAAGTAAACTCAGAGGAACCAAATGAAGCCATCGAACCTCCACGAAAGATCCTATGTAATGGAATTACCTGCAATAAAAAAAACAAGAGGTGGTGCTTAGATCAAAAATTTGTCTCCAACAAAATCGAACCATCAAAAAAACATTGTTTACGATGCTCACGCTTTTCCACATTGATGAAACACAGCGCTGACATTTTGTCTTCAATAGGCAACAACAAAAACAACAAGAATTTAAACACACTCCAATCCACCATAACTCAATCAGCAATCAATGGAATTCCCTACCGTTCAATGCTGAACATCCTCTCTAAACGGAATATTTTAAAAATTGAAATAAAATTTATTAAATGTCGAAATTATTTCATTAAAATTTAAAGATATAATTTAAGATTAATGAAATCAAATCAAAATAAATATTGATATGACAAAATAATTTTACTGTGACAAAATATTATTT